>Ga0099822_1007060_pt1 | contig 14569 bp, 3 predicted proteins | sample CowpeawhiteBW_FD_76839 | JGI IMG/M metagenome (GOLD analysis project Ga0099822, IMG submission 76839) | Root nodule microbial communities of legume samples collected from California USA - Cow pea white BW | ecosystem: Host-associated > Plants > Roots > Nodule | place: USA: California | collected...
ATTTTTTAATATTATGTACAAAAAAATATGTTGATAAAGAATAAAAGAATAAATTCATTATTAAAAAGTGATAAAAAAAAGAAAATTATTGATGAAAATAAGATAGATTCACATATTTTGAAACATTATAATCAAATTGTTTAGTAGATAAGACATTTTCTTAAAGCATTATACTAATGACGAAATATAATGATATCAAAATTATATTACTTTGGCCCCTCCAACATTTTTAATCAAGATCCGCCACTGTTGGAACTGATCCATGTGTGAAGTTGGAAGAAGGGATTCGATCCCATGTTACTTGGAACCAATCCCATTTATTACAATACACTATCAAAACAATGTATTATTTTATTATTTTCTAAATTTATTTTTCAATTTTAGTAGTAAAAAAATAACAAAGTAGTTATAAGTCATACAAATATCAATTTATACTACTTATTAATAAAGGACAATATGGTAATTTACCTATTACATCTATTAAAACATTTTTTTAATCTATCATATCAATCAAATCACTCACAAACTCTCACACATCTTACTTCAAAATTCACCCACTATCACCTCTAAATCCCTTAAAAACAACAACAAACAATTCACTCTCAAATTCACTCAAAACCATCTTCTCCCCCTCCCACAAATCCATCTAGCCAAGTGAACAAAGCCTAAGGGTGTGTTCCTTTGTAATGACGGATGTGGGAGAGAGTGTGAAGATGAATTTGTGTAGATTTGGGTGAATGGATTTTTGTGTTTTTTTTAGTGGATTTAGAGGATAAAGTGAGTGGATTTGAAGATATTTTTAATAAAAATTAGTGAAAGATTTGATTGATGTGATAGATAAAATTAATTGTTAAAATATATATATATATTTATTAAGTTACCATAATACCATTGTGTACAACGAGATGAATTTTTGAATTGATGTTCTTAAAATAATTTTTAAATTAGTTATTTTTACTCATAAAAAATAAATAAAATTTTTTGACTCTGGCGAACAAACCACAAGCTTCGGCCATCCAGCTTTACCAGTGGTGCAGACACAGCTCCTCCGGCAGCTCCGGCGACTTCAACCAACTCCTCCACCTGCAAAAAAATGAAACAAAATGTAAAAAATAAAAAAGTAAAAATCATCGACATCGGTGTCATAACCGGTGTCATTCCTTTATAAATCAAGGCACCGATTACGTAACAGGTGCCATCCTCCTCTCATAACACCACAACACCGCAGCATCGGTGCATAGAACCACCCAAACACATCGTCCAACCACACATTATGCACCACCTCAACGCACGGCCACCTCCTTCATGGCATTCCTCGACCACTACACCCCAAACCACCTCATCTTCTTCCCCCTCCATGCACTCAACAAAATTGAAGGGTAATTTCGTAAATAGATGCAGTATACTCGCGTATCCTTGCACTTTTGAGGGGATGGAATAATCCATTCATCCCTCAAATCATCTCTTGCTTATCCCTTCAATTCATCTAAACTGAACACACTCACCTACCAAAATCCGCTCTCCCAAATTTACTTAAACAGTACAACACCCTCAAACGAACACTGCATAAAAGACAGAAAATAAATAAGTATAAATAAATTCAAACAAGAATTCACTATAAGTTTGTATTCACTGTATCATGTATTTATGTGCATTAAAAAAACTACAAATGAAATTAATGGGATTTCGAAACCCCAAGAAAAACACTAAAAATGATGACTTACATAATAAAGGTTTGAAATTCCTAGAAAATAGCGGGAATTTGGAACCTCCTAGTAGTTTATGGGTTTTGAAATCCCTGGTAATTTATGAGGGTTATAAAATCCTTGCACGAAAATCTTGTTTTACCAAAAGTTACTCAAAATTGACGATAATCTATTAATTACACTAGTTTTATTTAAAAAAGTCAAATCGCATGTAACATACTTAGTAGGGATTAAAATTTTCAAAAACAACAAATAAAACCCCGCTAAAACCAATTTTTATTTAGTGATTATATTGATAACTAATTTTTGGATGAAGTTGGATAAAGTTTATTAAAAAATATACAAATTTAGTTTGTAAATATTAACATTAGTTAAATTGCTATATTATTAGAGTAGGTTTAGTTAATTTTAACACAGATACAAAATATTGATTCTTTTAAAATAAATTAAAAATATTTTAATTTTTTAAATAAAATAAACGTTTGTGTTAATATCATGTTACCATCGACTTAATTAATTTAGGTTCATTTAAAAATACTCAAAGGAGTAAATAAATTAGTGCAACTTAACATATACTAATTAAAATAAATAAATTAGAATCATATTACCATGCACTAAATTATTTATTTTTAATATTTATATTTATTTAAATTAACATTGATCAAATAAATTTTAAAATAAAAATATATTGAGTGTTAGACTTGATTAATATTAAAATGCTTGAATTAAATAATTAATTTGAAAATTAGTAATAAATTAACATTGACTAAACCAAGTCAATCATCAAAAATTAGGACTAACCAATACAAGATAAATTCGATATTAATAATAACATTCAAAGTTGGCTTTTGCCCTGTGTTAAATATATCTTTCCTCATAATGGATAGATATTAAATTTAGAAATCTTTATTTAGAACAATAATATTTTTTATGAATAATTTTTCATGTAAATATATGAAACTTACTTACAATTATAAATGTGATAGTGATATATTTATTTGAGAAAATTAGAAACAACTATATTTATCATATATTTTCAATGATATAAATGACCATTGTTGACTATAACTCTGTAATATTATTTCTATTGAAGTATCTTAAAATTTCTTTTGATATGCTATGCCAACTAAAACTGGAATGTGTCATGTGATGCTAAATAAGTCAAATGTTGTTCATTGAATGAGTTTAGTCCAACTTAATAGTCAATTTTTACCCAATATTTTAATTGGGTTTTCTTAATTATAACATTGATTAATCCATTTAGTCCAAACTAATTAATGGTGGGTGGGATCTGGAAAACAAAATAGATATGGTATAAACATATACACATTCAATTCAAACATTAAACACACATGTATATACTTAAGTCATCAAATTTTAAAGTAGAAATGTAAAAGTCAAAAGCTTTGACAATATATTTTATAGTAAACCATGACAAAATAAATATATTAACTTACTAGACAAAGTATACAAATTCAAGTTAAATTTTTTTTATTATGTTAATAATATAAAATATTATGTGACATTATCTAACGAAGTCATAATGTTATACACACCAAACTCTCAAAAACATTAACCTCTTTTCGACTAATTTATTTACAACTTTGTTAAATTTCTTACACATAAACACCTATAATTTTAATGTAATAAATATGGATATAAATAAATAAATATATATATATATATATATATATCCTTCTTATTTATTTTTGGATCGAATACGTTTTTGGTCCCTTCATTTTCAGTAAATTTTGAAATTAGTCTATTTCAAAATTTTGGACCAATTTAGTCCTTTATCTTTCAAAATACGTGAATTTAATTCTTTTAATCATATTTTGTTAAATTTATTTTGACATTTCAAGCGCGTTTCACAATAGTATTTGACTTAACATTAAAGCAACAATATGTCAAACAATATAAGCAACTCAAATACAATCCTGAAATGTATAAGAAACATCAAATAAACATAACAATATTTGATTAAAAGGACTAAATCCGCATATTTCGAAATATGAATGACTAAATTGGTTCAAAGTTTCGAAATAGACTAATTTCAAAATTCACTTAAAGTTAAGGAACCAAAAACATATTTAACCCTTTATTTTTTATAAAAATGTCAAGAAAATTAATATATGTTAACATAAAGATGAAGACATTTTGTCATTATTTCCTGGGGTAAGTGTAATGATAGTGAAATTTGAGTCATATGTATAGTATAAAGTTGAAATGTTGTGATCGTGATTAAATAAAAAGAAAAAGAAAAGATATTTATTTATTAGAGACCCGTTTTTTAAATTAAAAGCAAGTTGGAATCTTGACTCATGCCTATATAGCAAGCATGCAAGTTAAGATTTTTTGTGTTAGATAGTGTTTGTCTTCTATAGTGACTTCTATACCAAACCCTAATTAAATTTTAATAATGCTGACATTTGATTGAGCTATTCGCCGAAGTTAAGGGCGATTGTGAATTCCAAAACATACATTATTTATATAACAAGTGGCCAAATTGTGTATTGAATAAACAATTTTTTTCACTTACATACTGTGTTTACTTTGTTGGATGAGAAAAACATCAAAACTTATTAGTTGGATTAACCAGAAAAGAGCATTTCTACCACAACAAGAAAATGAAATTGGTTCTTGAAATCTTAGCTTGGAAAGTTAATGTAAAAATAAATATACTTTTTATTAAAAATATCACATCGATGAAAAATAAAGTGAATTTACAAAATATAATATATATATATATATATATATATATATATATATATATTATTTTGCGGTTGGAAGCTTTGAAAAAATAGAAAAAAAAAGTTTACAAATCATAAGTATTCTCTTTAATACTATCTTACTAATTTTTGTGTAAACAAATTATGTCCTTGCTCGAACACTCTTTCTAAAACAACAAAATTTATTATTTCAACGGTATTAGTATACAGGGATGGCATCAATCGGGTCGAACGAAGATAATAGCTACCACAAAAAAAAAAACACTCACTACCTGTTCTATTACTCGCGTGAATACTTGTTTTAAAAATATTTGTAGATTTTCTTACATTTGTGGGTATCCGTAGATACATGTAAATCTTTAAAAAAAATATTTTATAAATTTTTAAAATAAAATTTAATTAAAATTACAAATATATATATATATGAAATAAAATTTAAATTAAATTAATTATAAATTTAATTTAATTTAATAAAATATAAATTAAATTTTAATTTTAATTAAATTTAACTTAATAACATATAACTTAATTTCAATTTTATTTTTTTCTGGATAACAAATACCTATAAGTATGAATAGTATATCACTCGCACCCAATCCATTTATAAACAAGTATTAAATATTCGTTATTCGCATGTAATAAATACTAGTAGATTTTATTCACGAATACTCACGAACACGTGTATTTTTGTCATTCCTACTAGTATCATGATTGAAACAAAGGCTATAATATAGGTTGTTGGATTTTAGTCTTCTTCTAAATTGATTCAAAGGAGTCATCTCATTTTAAAACATGTCATTTGAGGAGGCTGTCGAGGTTAGGAGCTTGGTAATTATTTCTTTGAAGAAGATCCTTCATCATTTTGGAATAGCTTGAAAATGTTTTACAAATTTTTTGCATAAACTCCCTTTAAATTCTAAAACTTTCACACTTATTTATTTATATATATATATATATATATATATATATACACACAAATTTCATCTTAAAAATTAATTTTATAAAATTGAATTAAGTTTAAAGTTTATTTCTTAATATTTTTGTAATCATAAATAAAGACTAATGACCACTTGTCTCATTTTTTTTTCTTGATTTAATGGGAAAAAACAAAGATATAACTTGAGTATGCCAACTTTTAACTACATAATATAAGCTTTAGATGAAGACAAAGGCTATATAAAATTGAGAACACGTATGAGATCTAAAGATGAAACGGTGATTAATTATATGTATATAGTGTATGAAGATAAGAATCAGTGTTCTTATCACTAACCCTTTTGAGATTCTTTTTATAATCTTTTTATCCTTCAAAGCAACAACTTTCAAAAAGACGCGTTGTTTATGGATGATTCCATTTTCATTTCGTGGTTCAATAATTAATCAAAACAACATGGCTTATTTATATGAATAGTCGCTTTAATCGATAAAATTCAAACCATTTTTTAGAATATCACCATCTTGCAAATTTATGGTTTTCTCTTTAGATTTTACAACAAAATATCTTATTTTACGATAATATCGAATGATTGAATCCATCTTTTTCATTCAGCAAGCTAGATTTAACGAGGATGCAAGTCAAAAAGTTGGTTATAGATATAATACATGAACTGATTATTCACTTAATTGTGAAATGAAATGATGAGAGTTTTCTCATGCCTTGCGTAACGCAACAATAAAGCGTGTTTATTGATTTAATTTCTTACAGATTTCAACCTCCTAAGTATATTATAATAATTTAATAAATAACATGCAAATTGATCAATGACGTCCTATGGTTTGTGCCCGCTACATTTTTTTTTAATTGAAAATTATTATAATTTCCTAATAAACCGAGAAGGATAAGAAATCGTATCAGCAGCTTGTCATTCGTCAACTAGAAACAAGAAATTGGGAAGAAAAAATGGCTTTTAGGAAGTTTTAGGGCCAAAAACATCACATTAAATGGTTGACTTGTGGGTTAAAAAAAAAGTAACATCAAATAGTATCATTTGATTGAGAATAAAAAAAAAATCCTTAAGCTTGAGCTGTTAAGTCTTCAAGGCTACATCAATCATATAATCATTAATTGAATACATGCTTTAGAGTCATTGGTTAAATATGTTTCTCCTGTTTTGACACGAAATTCAAAATTTTTTTTCTTAAACTTTGTTATACTTTTATCTTTAAACTTTAAAAATGAACGAATATAATCATTTTGATATTATTACATCAAATTTTCTTTTATGTTTCAAACATATTTCATGCTACCACTTGATTTATTTACCTCGTTTGATATATTTTCACTTCAATGTTTATTGAAAAATACATTTTAATATCAAAAAAGAAAAACATATAAAAACTTTAGACAAACTAATTCAATTCTAAGTAATAATTGATAGACTAAAAACATATTTAACTATTAAAAGAAAAATATTTGTGAATTACAATTTTTTTCATTGTCCTATGAATCTTTTTTTTTAAATATATTTTTAATGTCTTAAATTTTGGTAAAAATTAAAATTAATTTTTCTTTAATAATAATATTTGAACTGTTTACATAGTTTCACACATTCTTGCTTCAATATTATCTAAGAAACATTTTTGAAATATTAAATAAACATCACAAAATTCATTTAAAATAACTAAATTTACACATTTTAAAAAATGGATGATTAAATTGATTCAAAATTTCAAAAAAAAAAAACTAATTTCAAATTTTATTAAAAATTAAATGACCAAAAATATATTTAATTTTTTTTATTACTTGTAACCCTAGAAATTATTCTTCACTCTTCACGTCGCAGAACATCTATTTATATACAAATCAAAATTGTGTTTTTTTCTCGATGAAAATGGCATGTACTTGGTAACACTTAGTTAGAGGTTTGAGTGCATGAAGAAATTATACTTAACGGGTTGTCAGATTTTCACGTTTTAGACATTTACAAAAACTGCACTGAATTGAATTGGACCTTTGTTGATCCATAATTCCTTTGCCAAAAATACCTGCAAAATCAACTGATTGTTAAATTTAATCAACTTATATCCTCACTGCTAATGCCTGATAATAAGGGTTTTGATATAGTAGCACCATACTTTTGCATTCTTTATACATTCCCTTCATCTTTCTTCATCTCTCTCTTCCACTCTCTTAATTATATCATTCATTTCTTTTCTTTCTTTCTTTTGCATTGGGACTTTAAAAGAAATGCTGCCACAATTAATTTTAACATTAAGGTTTTAGATATGTATCACTGAACACAGCACAATCCAGTGATCCTGATCCTTTGTTAAGGGTTCTCGGCTAGGTACTACAGCATGTTATCATCACAGGACCTTCAAATCGGGTCTTCATGATGGATAACATGCATTCAGATATCTTCATTGAGATGTTCCTTTGGTTGACAAGTAAATCCATGAATTTAAAAAGACTAGAGCTAACAACACACTATCACATTTTTTTTCTATTACAATCTTAATTATTTATTGACATTCACAAAAGAGTTACAAAATCACGAGTAGAGATCATTAATTAAATAAAATGTGGAAACTATTTTTTTTTTTGTAATTTTCAATTGTATTCAACAAGAAACAAAGCAATTAAAAGAGTGCATTACATTGTTAAAGTTTCTAACTTAAAACAGCTCGGAGGATCAGTAGAGTCATTCTGGCCATGAGACTGATGGTGATTTCCAGGAAATTAATTTAGAAATGCATTACTAAACCAAACCAAACCAGGAGATGCTTTTCGACTAGAGAACCCAACAAGTTTTATTTCAGACAAACTGGTTTGGTGTTAGTGAGAACTAGTTCAGAGAATATACTAAGTGATTGAATCTAAATTAGAACAAGAAAAAGATGCGAACCGGTTTAAAATCGGTTTAAAACCTGTTCTGCATTGGTTTAAACTGCACGTCTCAGAACTGCGTCCTAGCATTGTCAGACAAACAACATCCTAGATCTTGAAAGCCTTAGTCTGAATAATCCTCATAAACACCTGTTCAAATTTTTACATTTCATGATTGTTTGGGTTTCCAAACTGGAAGGCATTTTGTAATACAAATTGTTAGCTGCAAATAATTTGTAGATACATAAGCATATATAAAAGCAACAATAAATATAATTACAATGCGAAAAAACAGTATACTTTTGTTTTTTATCTAACAGTTAATTCCACACTTAACGTGATTCATGTTATGAATGCATATATGCAAGCAGAATGAAGCAAGCCACCACAGTGGGTGGTGATTAGGTTCAGTTCTGGCACCTTATAAAAGCTTTATGGAATTGATGAATTATTCAATAAACAAAGAAATGATTACCAAATGGGGGACCACTCCTGGAAATTTAATACGAGAAGTGGACTCGGCCAAATCTCCATAATCTACATCGGATGCCTTAGATGTAAAGGTGAATTCGCGGTGTGAATTTCAGCAAGCAATGATTAAACCAAGTAACTGGCAAAAAATGTACTGAACCAACACCAACAATCCAAAAATATTTAATTCAGCATCCGTATACCAAACACCTTTCACAACAGGGATCTCGAACTCTTCCCTGAATGAAAGTACCTAACAGAGAAGAATAGGTTTAATTTGCGGTCAATCATACGGAGACAAACATGGACCACAATATTTGTAGAGATCCTAACAGGGGAAAAAATGGTGATAGAAATTTCTCATTTATAACTTTCTTTACGTTAGCACTTGTCATCATCCTCCGGAGTCTTAGTGTTCTATGAACTCAAAGCAGCACGTAAAGTTTAGAATATCGCACTTGTGGTAGATTATAGGCAGTAGAAGAAACAATAATCAACACAGTTCGTATAATGCAATATTAAGCACAATATTGAAAGAGAATCAAACCACAGACTTCCATAAACCTCGACTACTTTCAGACAATGAGACTAGACATTTTAAATCAATTGAAATGAAAGCCTTCCTAGTGTTAGAATTTAATTCAGTCTTATTTGGTGTACATCTGTTTTTTACTTACTAATATATTAATTTTCTTAAACATTTGACTGGCACGCAGCTGGATAGGATTTGGTTTCAGTGATAAACCAGAGAGAGAATATGGTTACATTACAGTCTTAACTATACAAGTTTTATCGGGGACGATCTTATTTATGATGAATTCTGCTGAGAGAGAGAGAGAGAGAGAGAGAGAGAGAGAGAGAACAACTCAAAGAAACTTCCCTTGTGATTGAGGAAGGATTTGAAAAGAGGACCGTTAAAGATTTTCCTTCCCTCTTCAACGATCTCCTATATCCTATGACAGATGTTTGATATGGGTTGGGGATTGTCATTCTTAGGAACAGCCAGTCAACACAGACATGAAGAGATGTAAAGGCTAGAGCTCATGCATAGATTTGATGGCTAAGTTTCAATTTCAAACTCATTTGTGATTACAATATAAACTGGCTAACCAACTGGTCAAAGAATTTGTTTTATGAAAAAAATGGTTTGGGTTTATAAATCTGTTTGAGGAACTTGGTAGTTATGGAATTTTTTGGTTTGATCTTCTATTTCACCGCAGGAAACTAGAAGATTTTGTTTTGGTGAATCCTGCAAAACAAATATAGTGCAGACCATTCGTTAAGTACACCACAGCTATCCATTGTCAGCTTCTTGAATACACCTCTTCTTGAATACACCTCTGCCTAGAAGTAGTAAAATTAATACCAAAATTCAGAAGGTACTGTAAATGACTGGTATTTATCCAAATGCAGATGAGTTGCTACACGCCTCATTGAACATCCATCAGAGTGGGGCACTTGATTTTCTAACATGATGTCTCAAGGTTAAAGCTGTTATTTCTTTGATTTATTGGTGTTTCCACCTATAAAAGAAAATCTATATGTACAGGTATATACTGTGAAAGGTGAGTTGATGATGACATGGATACCTTCTCTCTACCTCCAAGGCCAATTCCTCTCCATAAATAAGACAATTCAATCCAACCTCCAGGAAGAGCTCGGCTGAAGATCTCAGTCGCATCAAATCCCGACCTCAATAAAACCTTCAGAAAGAGCCAGTTTCACATAGGACCAGTATTGCTCCCCTCCTTCATTACAGGAGAGTCCACACTTTTCATAATACCAGTAGGTCGGACTAAATCACTATAGATCAAGCTGGGTTAATCACCACAAATCATATTACTTCAGTTAAGATGCAGAAAAAACAAGAATCTTAACTCCTCATTTTCTATTACTCCAAAATTTCGGAAGTTAGAATTCAAAATTTAAGAATTCAGAACTGTATGAAGAGATTTTTCTCAATTGCAAAATTGAAGGAAATGTAGGTCAAATAGGTTCCCAAATACTCAGCTATGATGTCCTTTGCAGTGATGCACTATCCACAAAATCATTACCCTCATCTCCCAAATCAACATCAGAACCTATATCTGACGTCAAATCATCCTCTGCATCCTTATCCAGCCCCACACCATCTTCCCCCTTAAAATCTTCACAAGCATCCTCCACATACGTCCTCGTTACCTGCCCCATTTCGTCCTCTAACCTGCTTCTCCTGTACCCAACCAACTCCTTATCAACCTTGGCTTTCCGTGGACTCAAGAGCACAAGCTCAGCTAGCTTCCTCCGTGCCAAATACAACTCATTCGGCTCAATCAGCTCGCCTTTCCTATACGCTTCCCTAAGGAATACAGTGTGAAGCTTCCCCTGATTCCCCCTGGTGGAGACATAGAAAATACCTTGGTGCTGGAGCAGGAAATCCTTCAACCTCTTGGGCAGGTTCATCGCCATCCGGAAATGTGCGATCCGCTCCAATGTAATCTTCTTCTCCACAGTCAACGACAACAATTCATGAATGGTGGCAACAGCTCTCTTCTCCATCCTCTTCTGGGCCTCAATGGACCTCAAATCATACCCACAAACATTCTCATATGGGGACCAATAAGGAAGCCTCTGCCACTTCCACATTGCAATCCTAAAATACTTACCTATCTTAAAACCAGGTGGAAAATCAATGATAAAAGAAAACCTAATATCCTCAGCATCACCACCTCTCTGTCTATACTCCCTCTCCCTAACCTCCTCAATCGCGCAAGTTGCTAACCTAGGGTCCCGATCCACAACCTCAATGTACTTCATCCTAGTTTCCTTTGCATCAATCAAACGGAAAAACTGAGGGTACCTCAGAACCACCGAGTTTTCGAAGTCGTCGGGAAGCCCGAAGGCGGAGCGTGCGATGCGCACGTGCTCGAGGCGGAGCCTGCCTTCGTTCGTCATCAGCAGAAGCTTCCGAAGCCGAGTGACGGCGCGTGGAATCTGCTCCGCGAGCGCTTGGCGCTCCTGCTGGATCTGGAGAATGGCTTTGCGGGTGAGGCGGCAGAAGAGAATGCGCTGGACGGGGTGCTCAAAGATTTCGAAGACGTGCGGGAACTTGAGGACGAACGCACCAGCCTCGTGGCGCGTGAAACCGAAGCGGCGCACAAGGGTTTCGAGGCGCGAGATTGGGAGCGATTGGGTGGGCTCGGGGAGGATGATGCTCTGAAATTTGAGGACCTTGCGCGTTTTCTTCTCCACTTCCATGTAGTTGTCGTAGCCATGGTCACGAACCCTAAGTTGCTTTTTGGGGATTGCGGTGGATTGCGCGAATTCTCGGAAGAAATTGAAATTAGGGTTGTACGGGAAATTATCGAGATTGCGCTTGAAGAAGTTGGAGGCTCGACAAGCGAAGACTCGCATTTTGGGGTTTAGGGTTTTGGTGGTTCTGCTATGGAGGATGTACGATGAAGCAGTGAAGTGTGAAGAAGTAGGGGTAGGTTGGGAAAATAGCAATGTAGAGGGGTGATAATGGAATTGTCGTATTTTTTGGGTTTCTTTTTTCGAATGGGCTTGTTAAGTAGGCTTTATTTTTTCGTAGAAGCCCAAATTAATTGCATCTAACATTTTTTAGCAGATGTAAATTTGTTTAAAAATATAAATTTGTTTAATACAATCTGTTAATCATTCTTTATATATAAATATAAATTAATGCGGGGTTAATAAGGCAATAGTTATTTTATTTTTATAGCTGAAAACAATTAATATAAATATCTATTAATCAACTGATTATATTTTTTAGTTACTTGTTAATTTTAAAAAAATGGGCTAATTATTTGGTTAAATTAGTAATTTTTCATTTTTATTTTTTTCCCTCCCTTATTTTTGTTCCTTTTCTTTTTACTCCTTTGAACCAAATAATTTATTAAATTATATTATAATAATGAGATGTAAAAAAAAATATTTCAGGCGCAAAATAAAAAATTGCACCTATTTTTGGTTATATCATTAATATGAACATCCTAATACCTACACACGGGTTAAGCTTTAAAGTTTAAATTCAATATAAATTTAATTAATTTCAAAAAATAAATTCTAGATTTCTTTAAATATTTCAGGTTAATTCTTAAATCAAGAAAGATATAAAAGAATGGTTAAATATGTTTTTGGTTCTTTAACTTTCAATGAATTCTAAATTAGTCAATTTCAAAACTTTTGATCAATTTAATCCTTCATCTCTTAAAATACGTGAATTTAGTCTTTTTAATCATTTTTTGAAATACTATTATGAAACGCGTTTGAAATGTCAAATAAACTTAATAAAATTTGATTAAAATGACTAAATCTACATGTTTCGAAAGATTAATGTATAAATTAGTCAAATGTTCTAAAATGGACTAATTCCAAAATTTATTGAAAGTTCAGGGACCAAAAACATATTTAACTCTAAAAAGAAATCGAGTCCCGTCTAATATGATTGCAAGTTCTGGGATTATTTTTCAAACTTAAATTTGAAAACAAAACCTGTAAGCCCCTTTTTTTGTTCCTAAGAGTTGGGCCTAGCCTTTTCGTAGGCCCAAGACCAGCCCATCAAGGGACCCCAATATCCCCTTCCAGCTCACTCATTCTACACTTGTCTCCTTTTCAGAAACCTGTCTCCCTCCCTCAAACACTATTGACTCTAGAAAAGAGCTTTGCTAAGGCACAAAGGAATACTCACATCTTCAAGCTAACTAAGTCCACCCCAACCCCAAGTAAGTGATTCTCATGATTCCTAGTCAGTTTGTCCCTCTACACCTTTTGGGGTACGTCGGTTTGGTTAGGGTTTAACCATCTGCTCTCGTTTTGTCCTTGTTTTCCATGTTTTAGCACTACTTAGTTCTGGGAGTTGTGGTGCTCCTTAGTTTCGGACCCATTTGCTTTAGTTGCCCTTAATATAGGTAAGGGAAGCTAGATTTTTCGTCTTTTGCTGTAGGTGCTTGTTTTCACTTCTGTTGTTGCATAAATGATTTGGGAAATGTTTGTGCTCGGGTGAGATAAAAAATAATATGTTTGGTTGGATTGTTTCTGGGTTGCATGTGTGGAACAGTGGGGGAGAACTGATAATCTACCCAAGTGAGCTTGTCTCGCCTAGGCGAGAATAGCAGGAGCTCGCCCAAGATTTTGCCTCGAGCACTCGCCCAGGCGGTCAGTTCACGTTTTAAGCGACACCCTGTCTCGTTCAGGCGAGAGCTCGTGAGATCTCCCAGGGGCCACTGTTGCAGTCTCGCCTAAGCGAGAGCCTACAACTTAAGCGAGGCAACTTCCCTCGCCTGAGCGAGGGCTCTAGCTTGAGCGAGGCTAGTGCAGTGGTGCGTGTTGACACTGTTTTCTTGACTGGTTGGATGATTTGTTGCATGTCTTGTCTAGATTACTCTTCCTAAACAAGATGTATGTGAATATGTTTGGTTGTTTGAATTCTATGAACGAAATTGGCATGCTTGGTATGTGATTGATCATGGATTTGTGGATTGGTGGTGTTTTAACATGAGAATTGGATGAATGAAATAAATGAGGTGGGAATGGTATGAGAAACATGATTCTGATTGTGAGATAGGCGTAATTCCATGAGTCTCGTGGGGAGATCTCATGGTGGTGTGTAGTGTATATATTAAGATAAGGATTCAAGTAAGGATCACATCCTGAAACTCTAAAGTGTCAGTGAGTCTCATGTAGAGCAAACTGACCCAAGTGGTGAGAGTAGTGGGAGGCCCTAGTCTTTGGCAGGATAATGGCCTTAGACGCTTAAAGGCTAACCTTGTGTGTGGTAGGGTGAAACCCATTGGCAATGGCTCTACAGAGCAGTAGAGGCCACCACAAGTGCAAGC
>Ga0099822_1007064_pt1 | contig 14565 bp, 6 predicted proteins | sample CowpeawhiteBW_FD_76839 | JGI IMG/M metagenome (GOLD analysis project Ga0099822, IMG submission 76839) | Root nodule microbial communities of legume samples collected from California USA - Cow pea white BW | ecosystem: Host-associated > Plants > Roots > Nodule | place: USA: California | collected...
ATTTGATTGAGATTGTACTTTGGTTGAATTTACTGTGGATAATCTAAAAGTTCTCACTTTTAATTGAGACTGTACTTTGGTTAAAAGTGAGAATGCCAACAAATTAATTGAGACTTTACATTGGTTAATTTGTAAATCTACAACAATAATTAATTGATCAATAATCTTTAGATAACTGATGATGGATCTATTTTGAAAAAGTAGTATAATCAATCTATTTTTCTTTGTCATTGTTTTTCTTATATATTTTCATCTTTATCTTATTCTATTATTTTTCCCAATTTTATTTGACTATCCTCCTTGTATAGTTTTTATAAGAACTAATTTGTTAGAAATCAATTCTGTGTTCGTTGGGAGAAGACTTTGGTTTACTTTACCCTTTCTATTTTCTTGACTACTTTCTAAACAATATTGGAGTTGTTATAGATAATTAGTATTAATTTGATTGCGACAACGACAACGTTATGACTACTTATTGTAAGATTTGAAGGACTTTCTTAGCTAAGAAGGAGGGTTGAATTTGTTGTTATCGAAACAAAGGTGCAATTCAAATTTATAAAAAGCCTTTACTTTGAATTAGATTGACCAAAAAATTAGCATGCAATCTCTATTGGAACATACATTTTCAATCGATTATCGATTGAAACAGTTAATAAATTGATTTCATTTAATAGAGAGTCAAACATATAGACCTTTATGATTCAACAGATTAAAACAACAATTCAACAAACTAAAAAACTAAAAAAATTATGCTAAAAACATAATTAATTATAAACTTAGAATCTGGTAGTGCAATTAAGTAGTACAACAAGGTTACAACTCCATATTATATCAAAATATCAAAATACTATAAAAAGTTGTTTAAAACATTTTTCTTAAAATTTTTTTGAATAACGAACAAGCAAGGAAAAGAAGATCAAACAAATACATATAAAATTTTATACTAGTTCACTCAAATCTGAGCTACATCCAACTTGTCAAGGCAACCTTAGCCTGACTTTGCACTATTTCAAAATTTTACAAAATCCAACAAGATTATACTTTTGAGAACACAAGACTACACCAAGACCCTTGAATCCCACAATAATCTAAACAACAACATAGAAGACTTTCCACTTACAGATCTGGAATCACAACAGACAACACCCATAAACCTAAGAAAGACCAAACCTTGGTGTTGGCTCTCCCCAGCCAACCAAACATCTTTCTTCAGGACTTTTTCACCAAGCAAAACATTCCAAGAATCAAAGAACACCTCACGAACAACTGCATATCTGTTTAGTTCTGAGAAAGAGAATTTTCCAAAGTATTCAAACTAATTTCGCACTAAAAATTCAATATTGTTATTGCTCTCTCTGAAAAAAATAGACTTTATAGTGTGTTTGTTAGCATATTCTACAGTGTGATTTATCTGTTCAAGTTGTTAATTTCACTTGACTTAAGTGAAATTAGTTGATTGATTGATAATTCAGCTGATTTAATGTGTTAATAACAAAACTATAGCAGCCAACCAATTAACTTGTTAAAAACCCAGTTAACAAACTAAAAGACTACAACCAGAGACAAGACACCTATTCTATGTCAAATTCTCTTCATGTTAAGCTCCAATATTCAAGCTTCAAGATCCTCACATGTTAACTAGATTAAGCATACATTAATCTTGATAAACACACCATCTCTTCAAGTCTTCATCAATCTATGATAACCTCATCAAGTCTCTATGTAATATCTTCATCAAATCTTCATGCATCAAAGTCATTTGTGTTATCCCTAGAAAGAGGAGAACACGTACCCCTAGGAAGAAATTTTAATGGAGCATGATTTTCCATGCATATACCTAATGAAAGGTATCCTTAGGGCATGCAACATCCTCACTAGTGTTGGGTTCTAGTAGGATGCATAATATAGGTAGAAACAATGACTTTGATAGTATAGCGACTAAAATATCCAATGCTTCATTGGCATTGTTGAGGCAACAAATAGATGATAGCATTTATGAGATGATGCATGTGTTGTCCAATCAAATAACCATTGTTTTGAATCCTTTAGTTTAAACAACAGTTGATAGTTTCCAAAGGTTAATGGATTAAATGGCACAAATAGGGGATGCCTTGACAATCCCTTGAGAAAAAAATGTCGAGAACCAACATAAATCATAAGAAATTGTTATACAATAGCTTGATAATGTTGGTAAATTCCACCAAGATCTAGGTAGAAATTTCCAAAATGCTTATGTGATTTCGATTCACTTTTGTTTTTTGTGAAATATGGTGTTTGATATTGATGAATCTGCTCTAGGCCCAATCCATGGCTCACATCCACCTCAAGGCCCAAGCCCAATCAAAGGCCCAATAACAAGAAGCATGTTAAGAAAGATTCAAATAGGCTTCCCTTAATATGGCCAAAATTCTCATGGGCTTCAAATGCTCTTTTCATGGGCCAAGGAGGATGTTAAAATATGAGAGGTTGTGTGTCAAAACATTAGTATAGACTTTAATTTTGGGCCAATTGTTAGGCCATGCTTTATTAAATAATGGGATATCGAACTTGTTGACTAGCTTGCAAATTGGGCTAATTCAAGCGCAATTGTGCACTTGGCCGAGAATTGTTCTCCAAGACTCATTTCCACATGGTGCCAAGAATGAGACATGTGAAGGATGCCACTTGGCATGTGATCCTTTCCTTCTTTGCATCCAATGGTTCTGTGAGCAACTTAGAGAGCATGCATTTATATTTCATTTCCGTTATCATTTAAGTTGCATTAAGGAAGGCTCCTTGATCGAGGTCGTACCCGACCAAATAGAACAGTTAAATGTAATACTCGAGAGTTAACCCAAGGTCGTCTCCCAATGACCAAACCTTTCATTCAAAGGTTTCCAGATTGCAATTTAACACAAAGGGGGGTGGCAGATTCAAATGCTTATAATAGATTAAACAAAACGTAACGGTGATTAAAACATACTGACTTCCTTGATTCAAATACAATTTCACTTATCATAGGTCACCAAATTAACACCTCTGCCTACTCTTAATCCACTAGACAATAACCCACTAAGCGAAAGGTACAATCCAGTTTCATTACGCAATTAAGCAATGCATACATCCATGAATTTGTGACAGCCAAGCTACACATTAAGCATGAACATAACCCAACCTAAACATATGCACCCAATCTATAAATTAAGCATAAACAGATGAACCACATACACTCCACGAATATAAGATAAAGTGATGGCAGAATTCACAATACCAACAGAACCTCAAAGCTTCATTGCATTTTTTATCAAGGAGTCAATAAACGAATTTAGCAAGCCATGAAAATGGAGCAACTAAACACTTCAAAATGGAAATGACCAAAATAGAACATCAAACCCTAACTTGGGTCTTATTGAAACACAAATTCAAGAGCACATGTGATTTCTAAAGCTTTAACAGAACAAAGATGGCTTTTGTGATATAAAAATCGAAAACCCCACACATGGGTGTTGCTCCAAGTCAATACAATCCAGAAAACGAAATGCCCAAGCTAGCAAATGAGTTGAAAACATAAAACCCACATTCGGTGCTGTCAACAATGCATAAAAACCTTAAAAATGAGTGCTAAAACGTGAAAAATGAAGAAGGCACCTCCATGGGTCACTAACCAAAGCTTAAGGACGTGAAAATGGAGAATAAGCAAGATGATGGTGTAGACATGTTACAAAAATGTCATTCTGGTAAGCAGAATTACAAAAGTGCCACTATAGGCTAAAAATGTTGGCCCAATGATGTAGACAAGCTCATTCGCATGGTGTAGACATGGCAATGATGTGGAAATTATGTGGCAACTCTCTCTTGACCTTTTTATTAGCATCCAAGATCTAAAATTTGCCTCGCAAAGTACTTGAAAATAATTAGAAACAAAAATTGGACCAATTAATGCCAAATTACTCAAAATTCAAAATAATTGTCAATGAAGCCAAATTGAGGAAAATGCACTAACAAAAGACAAATAAGCACTACATAACCATCAAGATGGGCACAAAAAGGCAATGGAATAAGGGAAAATAATGACTCATCACTCCTCTACTATAAATGAGAGCTTCTTATGCTTGTGTAAAGGTTACTCTTGATTAATGGTAGATGCCTTGATGTTGGGATCACTCCTCACATTTACCTTATTAAGAGCCATGGCTAGGATTCTCCTTAGTATCCTCTAGCCACCTTCTTATAGGATAGAACCTATTCTAAACTTCTACTTTTACTAAAACACCTCATTATCACAAGGGCCTTCTTCCTTGAGACCATCTTCAAGGTGTTGCACTCTCTCATGGAGCCTCTCCATTCCACATCCATACTTGGAGCTCCATTAGAAATTATTTAGAAAACCTAGTGAAAATACCCACTGGACATTAAGATAGTAAGTTATCTAGATGTGAGAGTTCACTTCTAGAGGTTCTAGAGAAGGAGAGTTATGGTTTAATCAAAGAAACAACATAAGATAGGCATTATAACAAGATAATTGAATGGGAATAAGATAAACAAAGAAGAAAATGAAAGCATAAAAGATGAAAATGGAGCAAATGGAGCACGCCACTCTTAGGTGAGCACCAAAAGTCCAACTCTTTCCTAGATATGAGTGTTGAATGCCACCACTTGATAGATCAAGATAAGGCCATATAACAGAACTCTACTCCTTGGAGGTGAGTTCATAGAAATGGTTGAAGAAATATAAAAAATTTACTCAAATTGATAAGCTTTTGTACTTGTCTAGGAGCACCCCTTAAATAGAGAGTTTTAGGGGCTTCTGAGCAATAAAAAAAGTATAAAAAGGTGTTTAGAAATTACAAAACTTTAGTTTCTAGAAGCATCTTCTAGGAGTGGCACAAACTAAAGGATGGTGGGAAAACCAAGAGTGATTCTTGGGGTCAAGATTAAAGGAGGCCAAGGAATGTGTCTCATATGTCTCCAAAAAGTGGCCAACATGTGGTAAAAATAAAGGAGGCCAAAGGTACAAAGGTACATTTGCTTTATGCTTTTACTTTTTGGTTTCCTCTCTCCTCCACCTAAGCTCCCTGTCATCTCCACTATACACCTAGGATTATGCCATGTTATCTAAGTCTTATTAGCCTAATTATACCTACAAAACACATAAACATGGATTAGCATGTTGCATTAAGTTAACAAGTCAAACCTAGTTAAGGGTCAACAAGTCAACTAAGTTTGAGTCAACCAAGTCAACTTAGGGAAATTCAAACATAATGAAAAACAATGAAAGGAATAAAGGATTATGGAACTCCCTTTCTAAACAAGCTTAGTTTTCCTAAGAATGTGCCTCCATCCTTGGTTAGGGTCAAGAATACAACATTAGGCGAAGTCAGAATGCTGATCATTTGTTAAATAATTTGAGACTTAATGAAAGGAGGAATGTTGATTATATGAGAGATGACTTTGGTTAAAATTACAATAAAAAATAACCATATGAGACACCAATATGGTTATCCAGAGTTAACTAGGGTATGAATCTTAAAATCTATAATTAACATTATTTTATATCCATATCCTAGAGTGTATTCTCAAAACTGAGTTACCAAGGGGGTATAAAATACCTAAATTTTTTAGATTTGTTAATGAGATATGCGAATAGATTATGGAACATGTTTCTAGGTATGAAATTAAGTGCGGTGATTTATCTATGAGTGAAAATTTAAAGAATATTTTCCTTGCTCTTTGACAAAATATGCTTTCGCATGGTTCACCACTTTACCCCTAAATTTGATTCATAGCTAGTATTATTTAGCAAGAAACTGATGCAATTTAAGATAGTTCTTTGTTAAAGATTAACACATGGAAGTGTATCTAACCTTATGAGAAGAGTGAGCAAAACAATTTATGAAAAAAATGAGAGAAAGCTCCTGAGTGATTGATCCATGAGTTTTATGTCAACTTTCTGATAGTTATTAAGCATAATTGGCTTAGAAAGGATCAAGGCAAAGTTTCTTATTGAAAATTATATTTAAACTAGGGCAAAACAGCCACCCTACATAATTTTTGAATGAAAAATACCCTTTTTGAACCTTGACCTTAAACACACATATGAGCCTAAAATATAGGGAAATAAAACCCTTCTTACTGATCAGAATGATACAATGAATGTGTGTGTGCCATGAAAGGAATGATGAGATATGATTATGGATAAATGAATAAAGTTAGGGTATGCTGAAAGCATACCCAAGAATGCAAAAGAAAATGAAAACTGCAGCCAAAAGAAAACTGAATTGGGACACTCTAAATATGAAAATAATAAAGCAAAGGAAGTAATTAGAGGTGTACCCAAAAGGAATGAAAAGAAAAGAAATTGGGTTGTAGAAGAAGAAAAATAAAAGAAAAGATGGTTGGAACAAGTTTGGACTCATGGCACTTGGACATTGTTGTTTTTCCTTTTTAGCAACAAGTCTTGCTTATCTTGAAAAACAAAGATCTTTGGTAGTCCAGCCACATTACAAGCCCAAAATACCTTAGTGATCTTTACCAATCATGTGTACATAGCTGTTAGGAATGAAAATATAAAGCCAAGTGGGCAATTGTAAAGGATGCTAAGAGAGCAAACACTTTGACCACTTGGGAGGATGCAATTCTACACTTAAACAGAAAATCATTTGAGAGAAACACTTATATTAGTATAGTTCATAGTAAATATCTTGTAAAAGCTATGCAAGGAAGAAAGCTTTTCCATGTTCATCTTGTATACATCATCATGAGCAACTAATTTCTCCCTAGTTGGATTGAATGTAACTTCTAAACTCTCTCTATATTACATCTTATTATATATGTATTGTGTTTTTATTTTTATGTGTTGGTTACATTATTTGTGTTGCACTCTATGGTGATTTGGCCAATCATCATACCTCATCAACACTAGATGTAGAGATATTTGGTCTAATGTTTAGATCCAATCAAGTTTCCTGACCCTTGGCATATACAAGACATGTTGCATGATCAATTGGTTTAAAGAGTCTTGTTCTCAAAGTAAGGGTTCCTCCACCTGGATTGGGAAATCCTGCTTCTAACACCAATAAGTTCTCTCTCACAGACATGTGGTTTGATCTACAAGTTAAGCATACTTCCATGAACACTAGAAATAAAGAACATGATATATAGATACTCAAGGGTAATACAGTGAAGTTAGGAGGCCAAGTTCAATACCAATGTTTTAATGAGCATCATTTCTCTCAAATATAGTTTTATTTGTCTTTAACAATACCAAAACCAAAAATAGTGTCATTGTTCCATTGCCAAACTTTGAGTCAAATTATAGACTATTGATCTGGTTACCAAATCCTTCTGGATACAACCTTGTTACACTACAACAGACCGAGTATACTTGATGGAAAATTTGGACCCTCAATTTGGCCATCAACAATCCTTCATTTCGATTTCAACTTTAGGAATTGATAACATACCCCCTGGCCATGGCCAAACACTTTTAAGAAGAGTTGGAGTCATTTATGCAAGATGAAGCAAAAGTCTATCTATTAGGCCATTTTGGAGTATATATAATAGACTCAGAATATTTAGAACTTGTATTAAGGGTCATGCAGTGTAGGATTTCTTTTAGGCCTTTTATTAAGGGCCACGTAGCATAGGGTTTTCAAACAATCTTGCTTAAGTTGTAAGGGAATGTTTGTGGCAAGCTTAATTTAATCTTAGGTTATTAATTTTGTAACCCTAGCTTGGTGGAGAGAATGGTGGCCACATGCAAAGCTCTTAGTGTAGAGTTTCTTACAAAGGTAGTGGCCATGTGTCACTTTCCTAGTGAAACTTTAGCTAAAATGACTTTCCACATGACACTCTAGGAGTAGAGAGTTTTTTTAAAAGTTAGAGTGCCGTATGTCATGCTCTCCTTCACCAGGATGAGATTTTTAGGATTTGGTGCAAGGTATCATTTTTAGGGTTTTTGGTCTACTTTGGAGACACCTTACTCTATCAATAGAGATGTCTTTCCCCATGTATTTTTACCTATGAATTGAGTAATGTTATGCTGCCAAAAGGATAGAGCATCCCATGTGTTCTCCTCTAGCCATCCTCCTCTTGAGTTCACCCAAACTCTCTTGAAAATACACTAAACACCACCATAGCCTCCCCCTTGCTAGAGTTATATAGCTTGGAGGAGAAGCCACCATTTCACCACCCCAAACACCATAAAATTGAGACACACACCACCATTTTCTATAGCTTTCGCACCACCATCTTCCTTGGAAGTCTCAATCTTGGCTTGAGTCGTATAGCTTGGAAGGCGTTCCTCCATAATTTGGTATTCGAAGCTTAGGTTATTGTGTTTGTGTTTGTATTTTCCTAACCTTGTCTTGTTGTAGTTATCTTGGAATAGTCCAAATCAAAGTCCCTTACACACAAAATAGTGTTGTCAATAATGTTTATCATTTTCAAAATTAAATTGCATCTAACTTAGAGGTCCAAAAAATAAAGTCTTATAATCAAATGAAGGCCCTTTTAAATTAGTTTCCAACAAAAAAAGAAGCAATGCATTTAGAGTATTATGGATAAAGTTATGAGCAAGATAGTCAGCAAAGGTCAGAGTTGCCAAAATATATGATTAGCATTTTTCATGGTTCTATTTTCTACTCAATCTTGAACCATTCAACTTTTGTGCTTAAACTTCCAAATTTTGTCGTGTTTGTGTGCTTTTATGTTTGTTGAGTCTTGTTTCATGTTACCATTTGGTCATATAGTGTTTGTTGAGTCATGTTTATTTTTAAATCCATCCATGTTCTCTAGAGTCATGTGTAGTCATTTTTATGTCATTTTCTCCTAGTTTGAGCTTTCCAAAAATCACAAAAAAAAATGGTCAACTTGGATTTTGAAACTATACTATTTACATCCATTTGAGTGTTTTTACTTTGCATATTTGAGTTCATACTTGTCATTAGATCATAGGCACGTTCTTAGAGTTAAGTTTCTCTTATGTTTGTTTGAGTTTCATGCTCTATTTTGATTCTATTATGTTTTCTTTTATTTTGTGCTTCTTGAACTTTTGAGCTTCCAAAACAATTTTTCAAATCAGATTTGTGGTGTGTAGTGGTGCTTATGTGTGCTAAAAACAAAAGAAAATAGAAGAGACAAAAGGAACAAAAAAAAAGAAGATAAAAAATACCAAAAGTAAAAAAGAAAAAGTGTGTACAAAGGATCACTACCACTAACTTTTTGTGTGAACTTTCATGTTGATTTTGTGGATGTTTTAGGTGACATATTGCCTTTGTCCAGCAGCTTGAATTCATGCATTTGATGCTTAAAGAGTTTCCATAGTGCACCATTAGCTCATTGCTTGTGAAAAACAAGAAGCACCAATTTTTCTACTCTAGTCATTTTTATTTTTTTATTTTTGTGATTTATTCTAGTGCCTTTCTTTAGGTGTTCCTTTTGTGTGCTTAATTTTTGTTTCTAACCATTATTTTCTTCTTGTCTTCTTTGTTACTCATTGTGTTGTCTAAGTTAAAACTCCTTTTGTGAAGCCTTGTTTCATTTAAGACCTTTTCTTGCTTTTTCCTTAGACTTTTCTCGATTTTGGCTTGTTTTTTTGGTGTAAGGACTTCTCTTTTAGGGTGGACCAACCGTTAAGAGATGGAGTGAAATACCTTGGAGAGAAACAAGCACCATTTGATTGTATTGTAATTTTTGAGTTGTAAAATTGTGTTGTTTTTGGACTTGTTTCTCACAACCAAGTTAGGTGTCTTAGGGGAGTCTTTGGTGCTCAATCTCATTTCCTAAATTGAACCTCTAAACCATATTTAGAAACATTTTTAGTTGGTGAGGTTTTGAAGGTTCTAAGTGCCTTCTAACTCTACCATTAGGCCAATACTTAGTTTACTTGCTTTCCTTAATTACTTTTTTTTTTGCTTTTTGTTTAGTGTGTGTCTGCTTGTGTCTCAAACCTACTTCCATTTGGGAAGTTAGGTGCAAGAGGGCTTAAGGTAACTTTGGCTAGGAAACACTTGGATTTTTAGTAATCCTTAGTGATTCTCCTCTTCATCTTGGAAGTGAACTTGAGATCCTTTTTCCCTCCTTAAAATCTCTTAAGGAATTAATTTTTAAAATACAACATTGTTTGTTGTATTGCATATTTTTTAAAACTTTAAGAATGTCTAAAGCTCCTTCTAAGGCTCCATCTTACAAAATTGGTAGTAATTATAGTGAATTGCCTAGTCTACAAGACTTGGTCAAAGAACTAAATTCACTAAAAATTTGGCAAAGACAAGAATCCATTTTGAAAGAAAAATAAAGAGTTGAAAGAGATGAATATCTCACTATCTTAAAGGAGGAGCTTAATGTTCTTAATGAAAAACAATCAAAGATCCAAGAAGAGTTGAGAAAAAGTAGGAGTAGAATCCAATCAAGGAGAAGCTCCCAAAATCATACACAACTCACACACTATGAGGAGGATAGTAGAATTTTAAAGCAATACTATCTACCTCCTCCACCTAGAAGGTATAGAAGGGAACATGAACACCAAGAATCTACACCTAGAAAAGTTAGGGTAGACCTCCCTCATTTCCATGGAAAAGAGGATGTTGAGGCATACTTGGATTAGGAAATGAAAGTAGAACAACTCTTCGTGAGCCATCAAGTAGGGATGGCAATATCGGCCTGGCCGATCCGGCAGGCCTGTAGGCCTGTGAAAAAAATACAGAGTGGGCCAAGGTAGTGAACTTGCAGACCCACAGTAGCCCGGCCCGCATAAGCGTGTAGCCTGAGCGGGCCAGCCCGCAAGCCCGTAGAAAAAAAAAACTTCCACTTGTGTATATTAGTTACTTTTTTAATGGACTCTTGCATTAACGTTCCAAATTCTTGTATAACTAAAAAAGACAAGTATTATATATTTTTTAATGTGCTTAAATTTAAAGAATACATTGTGTATATCATAGTATGAATATGAATATGATGAAAATGTTGAATTATCAATTTATCATCCATCTCTCCAAAGTCTTTACTTAATTTTGTTAACTTTTTAAAATTTTTCAATTTTTAAAAAATGAAAGTTTTATCATAAGAAATAAAAAAAAAAAAAAAGTGGGCCAGCCTACGAGCCAAGTGATGTGCAGGGCGGGCTAGTGATTGCAGCATGCATAAATTGTGTGGAGCGGGGCGGGCCTGATGCAGGTTGGGCCTAAACGGGCCAGGTCGACTCGCTTTTCCATCCTACCATCAAGTGAGTAAAGAAAGAAAGGTCTCTCTAACAACATTAAGCTTCCAAGGGAAGGCCATGCATTGGTGGACTTACCTAGTGAGAGAAAAAAGACTCACCAACTCCCTCAAAGTTGAGTATTGGAATGACTTGAGAAGTGCCTTTAGAATAAGACACATACCTTGCTACTATAATAGGGAGCTTATGGACAAACTCCAAAGGCTCAAACAAAGAAACACGAGCGTGAAAGAGTATAGGCAAAAGATGAAACTCTATATGATGAAGGCGGGAATTAGGGAAAAAGAAGTGATCAAGGTTGTACCCAACCAAATAAAATAGTTAAATATAGCACTTAGGATCAACCCAAGGTTGCCTCCTAGTGACCAATATTTTCATTCAGAGGTTCTATATGTAACACAAAGGGAGGGGGGTTGGCAGATTAACAAAGCAAAGTAAAGCAACTTTGGATTCAATAAGACAGTTTATAAAAATGCATTGATTCTCTGATTAGAATGTAATTCCACTTATCACAAATTACCAAATTAAGTATGCTATCCAGAAACTCTTATGAAACCGCAATTAAATCACTAAGCGAAGATTAACACGATTTCATCAAATCATTTAATCACACCCACTGATTAAGCATTTGTGAGAACATCAAGAAACAACAACCCAAAAGTATTAAGCATGATTCAAGTTTGTTTCAATGCAAGAACAAGAACCCTAACATTAAGCATGCCCATAATTCGTATTTAACAACAAACTACCGATTAAAATGATGAAGAGCAACATAAGTAGCGAAAAAATGTACAAAATCTCTAAGATTTCATTACATTCTCCTCAGAAAATCAATTGCAAGGTTTAATTAGCCATGGATATGGAGTTAGAAAACAAACAAAAACGATGCATTATACGAGTAAGGGAAGAAGGAACAAACAAAATTCAGATTGAAGAGCATGAAAGCCCTAAGTTGGGTTGTGCTCCAATGGTCACAAAATGAACAAAACAAAAATTCCCCAAGTGAGTGCTCTCCAAAACATGAAAAATTCAAAATAAGGAAGAATAGAGTTCTCCAAAAACCTCTCTAAAAATATGGTCACATCAAATCTACCACTCATAATTACAAAAATGTTAGTATAGGCTTTAGAATTAAAAAAAAGCCATTGGCCCAAAATGCTGACCTGATGATGAGGACAAATGACTTGACATGGCGTAGACATGGCAATGATGCGGGAATTACGTGGAAATTGTCTCTTCATCTTAAGATTAGTGTCCAAGCTCTAAAACTCTTCACACAAAATACATAAAAATAATTACAAACGAAAATTAGACCAAATAATCCCAAATTAGTTAAAATTCGGAATAATGGTCCAATAAAGGCCAATAGATGAAAATGAACTAAAGATATACAATTAAGCGCTAAACATTCATCAAATTAGGCACAAAAAAGGTAGTAGAATAGAGGAAAATAATGACTCATCGAGAAAAATCCATCATTTCAAGATTTCTTAGTGGTCTCATTCTTGAGATTAGAGATAAAGTGGAATTGTTGCCCTACCAAGAGTGGAATGATTTGGTACAAATTTGCATAAAAGTATAGCAACAACTTTCGAGAAAAGATTTGAAAATTCTCCACTCTAACTCTAGTAAGCAAGTGGTGGAAGACCAATGGAAGGAAAGGGAAAAAGAGACCAAGGGAGGGGACATCATCACACACTCACACTATTTCAAGTGTCTTGGTAGAGGTCATGTTGCATCACAATGCCCTACCAAAAAAATTGTGATCTTAAGGAGTATTGGTGTGTATAGTAGCCAAGATGAGGAAAGTGATTGTGAGAGTGAAGAGAGAAGCGAATCTAAAAGGGAGGATGCCTACCCTTGCAATGGGATCTTCTTATGATACAAAGAACTCTCTATAATCAAAGTAGTCCCCAAGAACTAACACAAAGAGAGAACATATTTCATACAAGATGTAAAGTTTTAGAAAATACATGTTCTCTCATTGTGGATAGTGGTTCATGTTGCAATTGTTGTAGCACTAGGTTGGTTGAAAGTTGGCATCAATTATCTTGTCCCATTCATAACCTTACAAACTTCAATGAATTAATAATGATGAGAACATAGTATGTTGACTTTTAAAAGCCTAAAACAATTTTTAATTGAATCAAATCAACTACGAAGTATGGATGCAAACACTCCTGGACTTGACAGTTTCAATCGATAAAAAATAGAGATAGCTTATTGATTTGATTAAACAAATACAATACTGATAGAATCAAATCACAAAAACAGTCGACTAAAAATTGAAAAAATTGCAGAAATGCGAATTTGTGATTTAAGCCAGGAATAATATGAAAGATCAAACAAAATTGATTTCTATGAGTTATACAAGCATGAGCAAAGCTTTAGATCATGACAAAAATATCACAAATATGGTTCAATTCAAATTTCTTTAAACTTTAAAGTACAATACAAAGTGAGAAGGGTTAATAAAAAGAAATTATAATTGGAATAACTCAACATTTAGTATTCATTCCTAGAAATGTGGGAATTTACAATTTATTACAGGCGCTTAAATTAAAAAATCCACAATGCATAACTTAAATCATTACAAGTTCCAATTTTAACATTAACTGAAAATAAATATATAAAATTCTTCCAAAACCAAGTTTCTTTAATAAAGCCCACGCTAGACCCCACTCTGCCTCTATGCATTTCCAGCATCACCTGAAGCATCATCTACTTCCGTGTGACAAGCCATACGATCATTGCCAAACACAAACTATTTTAAGTTGACTTGTTGACCTTGACTTTGGAGTTGACTTGTTGACCCAAAGATTAGCTTAACCTCAACCAACATGTTAATGTCACTTAATTGCTTTTGTAGAAATATGAGAGGTGGGGCCACATGAGGTTACACTTGGCGCATCTAGGAGCAAAGAGAAGGTGGAAGACCTTCTAGAAACATCTAGAAAGGGGTGGCCCACATGCCTTTGTCACCAAGACTTCTAAAAGAATCTATAAGAGCCTTGTTGGAAGCCCTGGCCGTGAAGTCTTGCCACCTAGATAGCTTGGCCGAGAAGACATTCTAGAAGCATCCCATATGCACCTATTTTGACCTACCTTCTAGAAAGGCTAGATTTATTATGTAATCCTCATACTTTGTTGTTTTGCTGAAACCCCTAGACTCTTCTATTAAGGGGAGCTCAAACACTTGTAGAGGGATCAAACATGTTAATGAAGGATTGACCCCAATCAAGGATGGAGGCACATGCTTAAGAAGACTAAGCATGTTTAGAAAGGAAGTTCACTAATCCTTCATCCCTTCCATTTGTGTTTGTTATTTTTGATTCCCTAAGTTGACTTAGTTGAATCAACTTTAGTTG
>Ga0099822_1007067_pt1 | contig 14561 bp, 5 predicted proteins | sample CowpeawhiteBW_FD_76839 | JGI IMG/M metagenome (GOLD analysis project Ga0099822, IMG submission 76839) | Root nodule microbial communities of legume samples collected from California USA - Cow pea white BW | ecosystem: Host-associated > Plants > Roots > Nodule | place: USA: California | collected...
ATATAAAATATTTATATATATATATATATATATATATATATATATATATATATATATATATATATATATATATATATATATATATGTTTGAGGTTTTGTTAAATATTGGTATATGCGGCATTGTATTTTATTTGGATTAAATATTTGATATTGTGGGTTTTTAATAAAATATGGTTATTAAATACTAAGCATTTTTTTCGTATGGATTTGCTGATTTTTACTATATAATGTTATTTTATTTGACTCATGGTTTTGATTCTATTTATAAGGTATTACTATATTACGATTTTGTGTTTATATGGATATACGTAATTGAGTTTTAGTATATATATATATATATATATATATATGATTATTTTGATATGCAATAATATTGGATAGACTAAATATATTGTATTTTGTTGATAGTGCAATAATTAAACTCTTATGATTATTAATTTATTTTTCTCTTATTTGCTTATTCGAGAAGTTAATATTAACATTATTTTTATATTACAAATAATGTTTTAAAGGCTTTAGAAGAGCTACTACACTTCTACAAAGAAGTCTAATAGAAACTTATTAAGTTCTTAAGATATTTGTCTAAATAGATATCATATTGAGACAAATAATATTTTTATATTAATGGACTTGGTTTGAATAAAAAAAATGTGTATTGGAGAAATTATCAATCTTCTCTTATGGCTTGTACTACACATGTATTAGTACAATTGAAATGCATGTCATTGTAAACAGTTTACGAATCAAATGATTTCTCATGAATACATGTTTACAAGGAAAGTTGATAATAAGTCCATCACCAGAAAACTTTAGAAATGAGTGAATCTTGTCTTTTGGAATGAATACAGAGTGATTTTGTGGTCCAATGCACCCATCATGTGGATAATTTAGATATTTCATGGTTTAAATTCATGAATCAACTAAATGGTCACATGTTTGTTTATTATCAACTTGCAATCAAGCATTTGCAAAATATTAGCACAATTAGTTAAGAGATCACTTCCCAAATTATCCGTTTAAAAAAATTAGTCTTGATAATGCTAGTGAATTTACATCTTATGTTTTTCATGAGTATTGTATGTCAATGGGAATTGAAGTTGAACATCCAGTACAACATATGTTCATGCTCAAAATGGACTTGTAGAATTATGAATAAAACGTCTAAAGTTGGTTGCAATACCATTACTTATGAGAGCTAATCTTCCAATGACTACTTAGAGATATGCAAGTTTACATGCTATAGGATTGATTTGCATCAAGCCAACAAGTTATCATAATTATTCTATTATGCAGTTGGTTTCGGTCAGTAACTTGATTGTCTCATTTAAAAAATTTTGTATATGATCGAATTTTCCCACCAAAAGGGACTATGATGAGTCTTTAGAAACGATTGAGAATATATGTTGGATAGGAGACATCTTTACAGTTTCATTTGTCAACTATCATTTTTATGAATAAGTTTTTCCAATATTAGGGAGAGAAAGAAAACAATTGGATAAGGATATTGGTTGGAATGAATTACCATTATCTCTCTTGATCCTCATACAAAAAGAATGTGAACTCGAAATTCAAATGATAATTCATTCACAAATTAGTCAATCAATTATCAAATATTTTTACTAACACAAATAGGGTAATTAAATCACATATACCAACTGCTAAATGCTCCAAATATAATTGATATTAATTCATAACACGATTAAAGCGTGGTAAGCCTATTGATTCCAAAGATAAAAATCCTCGAATGAGAAAAGGAACTAAAAAGACAAGATAACCTAATCGAGGAGGTGTGAATCACAAAAGATTCCTTTGACATAATTAATAATTTGGTTCCAGAAGAACCACAGGTACTTGAAATTGTTGAAAATAATGAGATCTCAATAAATTATGTCATGAATAAGATAATATGGAACCAAAGTCAACATTGATGATGTTTTAACATATAATATAACGATGAATGTTATGAGTGACAATGAGGATCAAGATTGTCGATAAAGAAATGATTGGCCAAATGGAAAGATGAAATATAAGCAAAATTAGATTTGCTTGTTAAACAAAAGGTTTTTGGACCTGTAATCCGCACACCTGAAGGTGTAAAACTCATTGAGTAAAAAATGGATTTTTGCACAAAACAGTATTATAAAGAATGATAATTATATGAAAATCCTTGAAAGATTTAATTTATCCAACAATGCAAATTCTAAAGTAGATTATTCAATAAAATTGAACAAGTCCCTTTTATGGATTAAAACAATCAAGATGTATAGTTTTCCTTGTAAGTACTTGTTAAAATAAAGGTACTTATCGTTGTATTTATGTGAAAATATCGAAAAATGAATTTTTCATAATCTTTTCTTATGCCTATAACATAAACATCGTTGAAACTCTTAATGAGTTCACAAAGGCAATTGATTGCTTAAAGAAAGAATTTGAGATGAAAGATCTTAGAAGTACAAAGTTTTGTTTAAGATTACAAATTGAATATTTAAATACAAGTGCTTTTTTACATCAAGAGGTTTATATAATGAAGGTTCTTAAAAGGTTATATATGGATAAGTTATATCATTTTTGCACTTTGATTGTGAGGTTATTAGATGTTGATAAATGTTCTTTTAAACCTCACAATGATGAAGAACTTCTTGGTTAAGAAATACCATAATTTTAATGTTATAAGAGCATTAATATATTTTGCTTATTGTACTCGATTTGATATAGTATTTGCTGTAAATTTGTTAAGCAACATATAATTCTTCACCTACTAGAAGACATTGAATTAGTGTCAAATATATATTTTGTTACCTTAAGGATACTTTGAATATAGGCTTATTTTTATCCAATGGATTCGAAATCAAATGAGTTATGTAGATGCAGGTTATTTATCTAATCCTCACAATGGTTGATCACAAAACAAAATATTTCTTCACATGTGGTGGCACAATGATTTCATGGAGGTCAGTGAAATAAACCATAATAGCAACATTGTCAAATCGTGCAACTTTTAGCATTACATGAGGAAAAATGGAATCAACAATCATATATGAAAACAATAATGCATGTATTGCTCAATTGAAAGAAGGATATATTAAAGATTTATTTACAAAGTCTTTGCCAAGGAGAATCTTTGAGCAATTGGTTTACAAGATTGGACTCGTCATCTTAAAGATGTAAGTTTACATAAGGGGGGGAAATAGAAGATGTGATGAATAATATTATATCAAAGAATGAAGAATGATGTACTCTTTTTCCTTGACTGGGTTTTCATCCCAAAGGATTTTTCCTAGTAATGTTTTAACGAGGCACGTTCTCTTATCAATGTACACCCAAGGGAGAGTGTTATGAAATTTATGGATGTCCATTGAGTTGTTAGCAGTTACCTATGATCCATTGTTATTGATGTTATCATTAGTATTGTAACCATTGAGTTGTATCCTTTAAGTTACCTTTTGTATCAATAAATAGGGACTTCTCCTATTGATAAATGACACACAAAAAATCAATCTCTACTCTCAATTCTCTTTCCCTCAAATATTTTATAACAATTTCAAGTTTCTATAATGGTATTATAATGCATTATAGAGTTTTTCGAAAATAAATTTCAAAATTAGTTTATTAGAAATCGAGATGTACTCTTCTCTTCAATTAAGAAATTAAGAAATTTCTTTTAGTATATAAAATAATAAAGTTTGGATTTACAATTTAGAATTATAAGAGACAGTAAACAAAAATAAATTTAACATTAAAATATAAAATATATACAAAAATTTAAAGTATTTTTAATAAATATTTTTAATGTTTCTGATCAAAGATATACAAATTCAAAAGTTCAAAAGAATTAATCATTCATAACAATATAATAATTATTAGAAAATATAATAATATTTAATAACAATGTAATTATAAAATAACATAACAATATTAACTTAATAATATTAATTAAAAATATAAATTATAAATTATAAATTTTTTAGTAATAAAATTCATGAAATTTGAAATTTGAAATATATAGTAATAAAGTTTGAACTTTAAATTTAAAATTTCAAAAAACTATAAAAATATACTACTTAAGTTTGAATTTAAAATTCAAAATCTAAAAAAATTGTAAAAAAAATGAAGTCTTTTTGAAGGATCATTTTAAACCTCTAAACAACTCTCATATATTTTTAATCTATGAGAAAAATGTGTATTTAAGATATGAACAAAATATGGAGATGAAAAAAAATAATGAAAATATGTGAGTAATTATAATTAAAAATAATAAAAATTAAATATATGATATAAAATCATAAATAAAAATATAGTATTTGAGAACAAAATCTTAAAAATAAAGAGTTCAAAATGGTTACTAATAATATAATAATATGTTATAATTCATTATAATATTCGATAATAATATAATAACAGCACTAATATATTAATAATAGTAATACTAATTAAAATATGGTGTAAAACAATAAATAAATAATTGAACAATGACATCATTACTAAACTAAAAATAAATAATTACTATATTTAATGCAATTGTATTTTCAACCAATGTCAACTGTTAAGTTATTTATACTATTTACAATTTGCTATTTCAAAGTAAAGTTTATAAATAAGAGTTTGAAATATGAATTTACTCTACCATGAGACGAATATACTCTTCATACTATTTTTTGCATGATCCATCATTTGTAGTTTTAAATTATCTACTATTTACACTTGTTTGCACCGTCTAACATTTGTATTTTCAGAGGGATTAATAATATTAATATTAAACTTAAATGTTGATATTGTAGCATCCCATTTAATAAATAAACTTAATTAAATAAAATATCACATACGATATAGTATAAGAGTCACATAGAGGAGTATATTTGTATCAACCATTACAGTTACCCACGAATAGACTGGCAGAAAAATACTAGGCACACCAAGATGCCATGAAGAGAATTAAAAAGGGTCCAAAGGCTTGCTCATAAGCAAGGGATTACAAATTAATGAAAACTCTTCAAAAGTGGGCTCAACAGTGAACCCAACACCAAACCATGTTGAAGCATTCTCGTCGCCACTGCGATCACCAAGAGTTCCCATATCTACTCACACCAAGGGATTGGTGATCATTGCAAAAAGGAAAAACCACACAAGAAGACAAACACAAGCAATAAGGGTAAGCTAGAGTAAAAAGGTTTTTATCATACAATTAAGCATGCAATTTAAAAGTCAAGAACACATCAATCAACCAAGCATGTGATAGTAAACAACAAGACTCTAAGACTCAATTTATCCAGATACATATAATCGGTCAGATTCACTGGATGATTGCACTTGTGGTGGCCTTTACTGCTATGCAGAGCCATTGCCAATGGGTTTCACCCTACCACGCACAAGGTTAGCCTTTAAACATCTAAGGCCATTATCCTGCCAAAGATTAGGACCTTCTGCTACTCTCACCACTTGAGTCAGTTCGCTCTACGTGAGACTAACTGACTCTTTAGAGTTTCAGGATGCAATCCTTACTTGAATCCTTACCTAATTATATACACTAAGGCACCACCACAAAACTTTACTAAGAGATTCATGGAATTACGTCCATCACATAAGGCACCACCATGAGATCTCACCAAGAGGTTCATGGAATTACATCCATCACATACGGCACCACCATGAGATCTCCAAGAGGTTTATGGAATTACATCCAACCCATACCATAGCCATGTCTCACCAACCAACCATATATTTATCCTACATACCAATCTCATGGCAATATACAACCAACCACCCAATCATGTTTCATACGCATATAATACATGCATATTCACACACTTCATGCTTTAAATAGGGTAATCCAATCAATCATGTAACCAACAACTAAAAACATATAAGAAAGCAGCACCAGAGCACGTCATGCACAAATCTCGCTCAAGCAGGAAGCACTTGCTCAGGCTAGAGAGGTTCTCTCGCTCAAGCGAGCTCCTTTCACCTAGGCGAGAGCTCAAGTAGTGGAACAGTGGGGCTTTCACGTTTTCTCGCTTAGCCGAGACCTCCTTGCCTAAGCGAGATGACTTCTTGCTCAAAACTGGAGCTCGTCGTCTGAAAGACAACTTGCGCAAGAGCTTGGAAGGGTTTCTAATACTATCTCTTAGGCGAGACCCACTCGCTTGGGCGAGAATATCGGGTTTTCCCCACTGTTCGCGCATGCCAGACAGAAAACAACACGACACAGCATCCAGAAGCACAACCCACGATATTGTTCACACAAGCAATAGTAACATCCAAGTTTAAGGAACATGAATCAAACCAAACACATGCAACATATTCAAAAACGAGCAGAAACCCTAGCTTCCCTTACCTGAACAGTTGCAAATCCAACGAAAGCACACAAGAGAGAACACCGCAATTCCACTGCAACTTACGAAGTTGGCACAAAGGAACAAGAAAAACGAAACTAAAACCCTAACAAAGATTAAAGTGGAACCAAAGATTTCAACTGCAATAGAAAATTAGTTTCGGAGGTTTATAGCTCTACTTACATGGAGGGAGAATGCACTACAAGCTTGGAGGAAAGGAGGAGCTCACTGAAACCCTAGCAGAGCTCTTTGCTCCAACAGTGGAAGGGGGAACGATTCCTGTTTTTTGAGAATGGGGCAGAGTAAACGGGGTTAGGGCTGGAAAAGGGTTTTGGGCACCCTATCGGCTGGCCCTTAGGCCCAATAGTTAAGGTCATGCCCTTAAACATTAAAAGCAGAAAAAGTGGGTCTTACAAATATACTTCTCTCACAAATTTTAATGATAATATTAATATTAAAATTTTAAAGTTGTAAATTTATTTTAAAATATAATTGAATTAATATTAAAAATTTCAAAATATTAATAATATATGGTTCAATATTCATGCTAAAAACAAAATTCTGTAAATATGGTGTAAAAGATATTAATATGAATTATAATTTTTAAAATATTATTTGTACTTATTTATATTAATATTAATATTCAAATTGGATTAGACAAAGACTTCTATTTCAAATTTGAAAATTCAATACACTTTCCTTTTTCCTATGTATTAATCGAACAAGCACACAATCATATGTTTTCCTTTCTCATTAATAATATTATATTTTTCATTCCTTTATCTTCATTTTCTGTGGACCATATTTTTAAATAAGTTTTTTTTTACTACTTTCTTCTTGAATATTTGAAAGTTTGTGCAAAAAATGTGATATGGTAAATTATTCTATTACTTTTTTATATGTGTTGTTTGGCATTTGAAATTTTAATTTATCAAAAATTAAAACTTTTTTTAATGATTTTAACAACCGTCACATATTCTTCACCTGCCAAGAAAGCTTAAACATTAATTTAAAAAATAATTTTGAAAACATAAACATAAGTGTATTATTACAAAATGAAAATTAAAAATTTTAAAAACTTTTAAAAATATAAAAATAACTAACAGTATTAATTTCAATTTTTTTCTAAAATTAAGATGCATATTGCTAAATTTAAAATATAGGATAATAAAATTTGAATTTAAAATTCAAAATTAAAAAAAACTATAAAAATATGATAAGAAAGTTTTAATTTGAAATTTAAAGTCCAAACAAAAACAAAATCCAAACTTTGCCAACTATATAAAAATTATCTAATTTAACATATAAATATGGCACTTATATTTATCAAAATTTATTATCTTATTACAATGATTTGTTTTGTATAAATTTATATATAAAATCAAACATGACAGTAAATAATATATATATATATATATAATATTTTTTATTTAAATTATATATATCAATTGATTTTTGTATATTATATATATATATATATATATAATTTAAATAAAAAATATTATATATATATATATATATATATATTTTAAATTATTATAAAATCATTTTTTATTACTAAATAGAAAAAAATTAGATAAATTACATATTTTTATAATGATTTTAAAAAATAAGTTACATTTTTAAATTTAAACTACACAAAAAGAAGTAATGACTTTTTTTAATTAACATTTAAGAATTAAGAAAATTCAAAATTAAAAATATATGGTGATAAAATTTAAATTTAAAAATTAAAATAGCAAAAAATTGGTAAAAATATAATATCAAAGTTTAAATTTAAAATTCAACATACCAAAATCGTAAAATATTCAAGCCTTTTTAATGAATTTTTAAATGTTTTTAAACAATTTTCACATATTTTTAACATTTCATAAAAGTTTAAACAATAATTTAAAAATTAAATTTTATAACATAGATATCGGTTATTATAACAAAGTGAAAATTATAAATTCTTAAAGCTTTTAAAGATTAAAAAATCACTTATGATTTCAATTTCAATATTTTTTTGCAAAATTAAAATACATATTGTCAAATTTGAAATTCAAAATATAAAGTAATAAAGTTTGAATTTAAAATTCTAAATTGTAAAAAATTATTAAAATATGATAACAAAGTTTAAATTTGAAATTCAAAATCCAAAAAAACTGTGAAAAAACGACCCTTATCAATGAGTCCACCAAATGTCTAACCTTTGTGTTATTTGGAGAGTCCACTCTTTATATTTTTCGGCATGGTCTACGTTTTGTAGTTTTCGATCTTTACTATTTATATTTTGTATGCATCATCTAATATTTGTATTTTTAAAAAATCTACTATTTACATTTATATGCACAACCATCATTTGTAGCTTTATGTCATCTATTCTTTACATTTTTTTTGTATCATCAAAATTTTTGTTTTTATAGGATCTATTCAACAATATTTATATTATTCATCATTTTTATTATTAGAAAATCTACTTTTACATTTTTCTAATTCTCTACTTAATATTGTATTTGAAATTTAATTTAATTTCTTAATTTTATTTGTTGACATGTAAAGCCAAGGTGGTGTGTCTTTTAAAGATTTGATGAAGCTTTTTGAACTACTTAGAAGCCATTACCAATGGAATCAAGCCTACATTGATGAAGATAAGGAGATTTGATGGTATTCATGTTGATTAAGTCTGAAACGTGTGCTTTCCACATGGATAAATCATTAGGAAGGAGTATTTGATGTTTGTAATTCACATTGTAGACCATGTAGCATTAATTTGATGTATTTGGTCTTTCTTGTGTTTTTTAATCTGTTCAATAGTTTTTCAATAGATTAAAATGCGTCTTTTAATCTGTTGAATGGTTTTTCAACAGGTTAAAAAGTTGGTTGCAATAGTCATAAATTGTGACTTATTCAATCAATTGATTTATTTTTTAATCGACTAATTTCACTTAAGTCAAGTGAAATAAATCGATTGATTTGGAAATCAACCTGTTGAATTTCGTAATAGTTTGGCTATAAGTGTTGTGATTTTCGAAAGAGAGGTAACTTGATCATTTTTTAGCGCTAAACTATTCTGGAAACTTGGAAAATCTCTCTCTTTCGTGATCATTCAGACTGCAGCTATTGAAGATTGATCTTTGATCAATTCTTGGAGCTTTTGGCTTGCGTTTGAAGCTTGGAGAAGATGGTTTGTGGTTGGCAGGGTTGTGCTACCACTGAGGTTTGATCTTGCTCAAGCTTTGTGTGTGTGCCTGGTGGTTTTCCAGGTCTACAAGAGGGTTCTTGTTGTGCTGCTGTGATTCTTGTGCGATTTAAGAGTCTTGTGTGTGGTTTTTGCTTATTTTGAAAGTGTAAGAGTGGAAACTTTGTAAATCTTTTGAAATAGTGGAATGTCAGACTTGGGTTGCCTTGACAACCTGGTTGTAGCTCAGGTTTAAGTGAACCAATATAAAAATCTTGTGATCCAATTTTTTCTCTTACCCTTTTCTCTTGCATAATTATTTAAAGTTTAAAGAACTTGAGTTTAAATAATCTTTTTTCATATTCTTGAGTGTTTTGATGACATCTACAGCATAGAGCATGTTTGCATAATCAATTAGAACTTGTCTTGATTGTTCTTGTGCATTGTTTATACTTAAAATCTTCAATCTGCATTTTTGCATTTTTTTCAGTATTTCAATTGATTATTTTTCTGTTTCGATCGGTTAATTATACCAGTACATAATCTGTTTAGTAAAATCAATCGATTAACTCTGTTTTTGACCAATTGAAAGTATATTGTCCAGTGATTTTTGCATCCTAACTCGGTGATCAAATTGATTCAATTAAAGATAGTTTTTAGCTTTTAAAATAGCCTAAATTTTTAACTGGTCAATTCAACCCCCCTCCCTTTCTTGGCATTTCAACCATTTCAAAACTAACATTATTAACTCAATCTTATTATATTATTTAAAATAATTATGTATAATATATTTTGTTAAAAATATATATAAATATCTTAAGTACATTTTTATCATAAAATCAATTAAAATATTTATATTAAATTTAATTATACTTTTATAATTTAAATTTTCTAAAATCTCGTGTTTTGTCCCATGCATTGCAAGGATAGAGATACTAGTTTTAATATATTATTATAATTTAATTTCACAAAACTTATTTATAAAATAAGATTTATATAATATGAAATCACGTGTGCGGCTAAACGAAGGTTACTTTTGGGTGAAATGGAGATAAGGTCAATGTTATGGCAACCGGGCTTTATCGTATTCGTAAGGCATCAAATTTGTCATAAAGCTTCTTCAATTTGGTTGTCAAGGACAGGTTGACTTGGATAACACGGGAATGTCAGCCGAACCTTTTGACTAAGGACCCTAAAGTGGATTCCTCTCGTGTGTTGTGGGAGCCTCAAATGAAAGTTGCATCGCACAGAATATCTTTATTTATTATGCATACACCTTCATCAATCTTATTTCGGACCACTGTAAGACTACAAGCAAAGGATAGTTTTCCTGAATATTCCAGTACCTTCTTTAATTTTCTCACTTTTCCTTTCTATTTTAGCTTTCATTAATTTGGATTACAAATAAAAAATTGAAATTTTCTCAACACTTGGAAATTTTAAACTAATTAAATAAAAAAGTTCATCATTAGTATGATGATTCTAAATTGCAGGGTCTTAGTTAGTTGTATTAAAGGATTATGTTTGGAAGAAAACAAAATTCTAATTAGTAAAACCTGAACCAATGATTTTTTATTGATTTAAATTTGTTTAAATTTAGCTCAAGACCTCACTACTCGTATTTAGCTTTGATATTGATATCACACATGACTTCGAAAGTCATGATACTATTACTGATGAACATTTTTTCTTCTCATTTTGGACAATTAGAATAATTCTCTTGTGAACTTCCAGAAATCTCTTCTATGTAGCTTGGCAAGTGAATTTTAAGACACTATACATGATCTTTTATATGTAAGAACTATTGGTGGTGTAATTTGGAATCTTTAAAGATAACATTTATATTTATATCATTCAATTAAGAGAAAAATTTTACTTGAAACATATAAAAGTTTGCGTAGAAAAAAAAGTAATAGATATTTAATTAAAAATATTTAAAATTATCAAGAACTTACAAGCTTAATTAAGTTAACGAAAAATTCAACCTGAATAAATCCCATCATTATGTGAAAAAAAAATATTTTATAAAATATATACACAAGTTTAGTTAAATGAAATTCCTTCACTAGAAATCGTCATTTTTATATTACGATGAACTTACATCATTTACCTATATCATAAAACTTAATATAAAATAACTAATAATAAAATAATATCATAACTATCTCAAATCGGATATTTAAACCAACATCCTTTAGATTTAATTGTTTTATTCAAATAAAATCTAATTACCTTACAGTATATAAATTTGAGCTAACGTAATTGTTTACTATAATTGTTATTGTAAGGCCACTTAATTCTGCACCAATGTTTAAGGACCTACCCTAATCAGTTGGGCCTAAGGCTAATCCATAAAGTGTCTAAAACTCTTAAACCAGTCCTAACCCCCTCATTCTACACTTTTCAGAAAAAAAAAATAGCTCCCCCACTCTCTCGTAGAACTGTAACATCAAGCTCTGCTAGGGTTTGGTCCTATTCTTGGTCACACTGGCTTAAAACTCAATTCCATCTCATGTAAGTTAGTTCTCAACCCGTACTTTCTCCTTTCTAAGCTTTGTTTTTGTGGTTCTAGTTAGGGTTCCTCTGGGTAACCTAGTTTTGCTCTGGTGTTATTATTTTTCAGCTCACTAAACTATTCTAGGAGCTGTGGTGTTTTTCTACTCGTACCAAAACCCCTCACAATAGCTTTTCCAAGTAAAGGAAGCTAGGGTTTCACACTTTTAACGTATCTTGCTTATTTTTCAACTTTGTTTCGTGCTTTATGGTGATTATATGGTGTTTAAAATGATATGAACATATACTGTGCATTGCTCTTGATGAATCTCTGTGTTGGCCTACTTGAATAGTGGAGGAAATATGATATTCTTGCCCAAGCAAGTGGGTCTCGCCTAAGCGAGAGTATCAGAAACCCTCTCAGGTACTTGTGTGAGTTGTTGCTCAGGCGACGAGCTCCAGTCTTGGGCGAGAGTTCATTTCGCTCAAGTGAGGACGTCTCGCAGAGAAAACGCGAAAGTGCCACTGTTCCATTGTTCGAGCTCTCGTCTAGGCGAAAGAGGCTCGCCTGAGCAAGAGAACCTTTCTCGTCTGAATGAGGTCTTCTAGCTTGAGCGAGAACTGGTGCAAGAATTGCTTTGTGACTATTCTTTTCCTTATTTTTAGTTGTTGGTTGTATGATTGGTTGGGAGTACCCTATTTAAAGTACGAAGTATGTGAATATGCATGTAATACCTGATTGTATGAGCTGGAATTGATGAATTTTGTATGATCTTTTGTATGGACCCTGATTGGATAGTTAGTTATAAATATTGGCATGAGATTGGTATGTATGATAACTTTATGTTTGGTTGGTGAGACATGATTTTGGTATGGTTTAGGACATAATTCCATGAATCTCTTGGTGAGATCTCATGGTGGTGCCTCGTGGCCAAGACGTAATTCCATGACCCTTTTTGTTGGGAGATCATGGTGTTTCCTCATGGTTAAGACGTAATTTCACAAAGGTTTCGTGGTGGTGCCTCATTCTATAATTTAGTAAGGATTCAAGTAAGGATTGCATCCTAAAACTCTAAAGAGTCAGTTAGTCTCACATAGAGCATACTGACTCAAGTGGTGAGAGTAGCATGATGCCCTAGTCTTTGGTAGGATAATGACCTTAGATGTTTGAAGGCTAACCTTGTGCGTGGTAGGGTGAAACCCATTGGCAATGGCTCTGCAGAGCAATAGAGACCACCACAAGTGCAAGCATCCAGTGAATCCGACTGATTATATGTATCCAGATAATTGAGTCTTAGAGTCTTAAATTGTCTGTTATCACATGTTTGGTTGATTTATGTATCTTTGACTTTTAAATTGTATGCTCAATTGTATGATAAACCTCTTTCTCCTTTTGCGATGATCATCAATTTATTGATGTGAGCAGATGTGGGAACTCCTCGTGGTCAACAGAGTGATGGAAACTTTGTTGCGTAACTTACCTTAGGTTGGACCCCATTACTCTGAGTTTTTCTTTTAAGGCATTGTGGCCTACGTATTATCTTGCCCATGAGCATGTATTTTGGGTACCGTTAAACCTTTAGTTCGTTTTGTTAATGGCATCGTGGTGTGCCTTAGTCTTTCTCTCTCTATTAGGTTTTTTTTTTTATAATTGTAAGGAGTGACATTTTTACTCTATGACAATGCCCTTTATATTATTACTAGCGTACACACAGGCGTTGTCACGACTGTATGTACGTATTTTTTAAATATGCATTATATTAGTAGGTGATGATATAAAATAAAATTATTTATTAAAAATAAAGTAAAATATATCAGAAAAGATGAGAGAATAATTGTTGATAAATAAACAAAAAGAAAAGATATAAAAATAGACCATTTTATAAAAAAATTTGTAAAAGTAATGGTTAATTTTCATAAATTTAATAAATAATTATATTTTAAAAGGTAAAATTGATATTTTAAAATATGGACATAAAAAATGAATTCTCTTTATATATATTATACATATAGATATAAATTATAAATTATGAGTGATGTTTCATTTAATTACGTTTATTTATTAAATGAAACGTTACATTGCGCAATTGCGCAAGACAATTACCATATGAATTAGCCTTTTGTCCAGTAAAATTGTTTCAAAGTGAAATTGTTTTAATTGTGCACTTCAAAAATAGTTTCTTTTACGGTTGCTTCAATTATTACTTTATTTTTTACAATTTTTTTCTTTATAAATTCGTGACAGACATCATCATTAGTATTTGTCTTTTAGTATTTGTCTTGATATCTCATTTATGCCAATATCTGAAACCACAATTATCATTTATCCTCACATAAAATTTTATTAAAATTTAATTCATAATAATAGAAAAAAGTATACAAAAAAAAATAAAATCCATAGTGTTTCTATTGTTTTCCACCAGTCCAACTATACTGATTTAACTATCAATAAATCAACATTTAACACTCATAAGTTTCTTTATACTTTTATAATATTATAACTAATATATATATATATATATATATATATATATATATATATTATAAAAAATATATAGATATATGAGAGAATAATATAT
>Ga0099822_1007069_pt1 | contig 14560 bp, 10 predicted proteins | sample CowpeawhiteBW_FD_76839 | JGI IMG/M metagenome (GOLD analysis project Ga0099822, IMG submission 76839) | Root nodule microbial communities of legume samples collected from California USA - Cow pea white BW | ecosystem: Host-associated > Plants > Roots > Nodule | place: USA: California | collected...
GGAAGGTGAAAGTGACGGCTGCGGAGTTTCTGCAAGAGTGAGAGTGAGTGTGGAATTAGGGCAACCTGAAGGCTTTTATCCTATGGGCCGGCCTTTAGGCCCAATACTGTAGGGCAGCCCACTAACTTTAGGGCAGAAAAATAAGGTGGATTTTCATGGGCCTTACATAAAATACCTAGTTAAAATTTATTTATTGATTTAATAAAAATTGTTGATGGACAACTCACTTTAAAAATGGTTTGGGTGCAATTTTACAAGTTTCAAAATCACAAAGTGTTTTGAAAATGGGTTATGTTTTGGGTTAGTTTCGGTACAGTGCTTTTGCCTTTTTGCTTCAAACTTATTTTATTCCCGTGGTAGTTTGTTTGACCAAGGGGCTCACGGTTGAAAGAAAAAAAAAAAAATATATATATATATATATATATATATATATATATATATATATATATATATATAAAAGAAAAGAATGAAACACATTTATGAGTGTGGGGCCGTTATTGTCTCTTCCAATGGTTTATATCATAATTAGTTTTCTTCCTTCACATTTGTGTGGTTGCAGTACACTCGTTTTTAGCCTAGAATTTATTTGGTGGATATTTATGTTATTTTAGGGTGGGGCCGTTTATGTTATTTTAGGGTGGGGTCGTGGGAGTATTTCTTTTCACATGCAAAATTGGTTTCTTTTCCTTTTTATATTATGTGCAGACCCATGGTTTAAATGAATTGCCATATCTATAAATAGTGTAATGAATGGGTGGAATTTGGGTCTCGGAATGCTTTTATGTGAAATCAGTATTTTTGATATAAATTAAATATGATAAGCATTAATTTGGCAAATATTTTGGAATGGAGTTTTGGTAAAGTTTGAGTGAGGACATGATCTGAATTGGTGAATTCTTTATGCATGTTGTGTCATTTGGTATTGTCTGAATGACGTAGTATTTACTATGTGATATTTTTTTTGTTTGCCTGGGGATGGATGGTTCTCATAACCAGTCCTAAAGTGCCGAAAATAAATAAATAAATAAAGTAAAACAAAATCAGTAGTAGCGTCGCTACTAGTATGGTGCATAGAGCGTGAGGTGTTCGCCAGGCTGTCTAGAACCAAGTTTCGCATAGCAACGTGAGAGGGGTGCCATGCGTTTTTGGGTGAAGAGTTGGATCGCGAGGAGAATTTCTACACAGCTTTGGATGAAGGTCATGATGCGATGCTTTGGCTGGGGGCCCAATTACGAGTGTAACTTGTATTGGGGTAACACGTGGCCACTCAAGGTTGTAGCCTGGTGGTTTAGAAAGTCCAGCGGAGTGTGCGAGATCGTGGCTCGTATGGCGAGGTTCTGGATGATTGCCCTCTTCAGTGCATTTGATAGAGTTTTTGTAGTCTAGGGACAACTACGAACTTCTGTTTGTTTGGGGGAACTCCACTTGGTGTCACGGTGAGAGGTCATGGCAAATTCATTCTCGTGTGTGGACTATTAGGTAGTGGCCTGTAGTCGGAGGGCCGAGTAGACACTCGTGCAGCAAAGATCGATCAGTGTACTCATCAAAGGGCGTAGAATCAAGATGTGTCCAACATAATGTTTGGAAGTGGAGGATTGAGGGTTTGGGGCTAACACATGTTATAGTTATGAAATGCGTTAATTATGCCATGTTGTATTTGCCCTTTTTGTAATTGAGCTCACACTATCTGTGTGTGTGTGGCGATGATCATGTAATTTGTTACATGGGAGTAGATGTTCATGCAAGTGAGCATGTGGATGCCTAGAGTCGGAGTGGGGGCCAACTATGGAAGTTTTTAATAGTTTTCTTCATAGAAGCTTCATGGACTATTTTTTGTAATGGTTTTATAAATAGTTTATAATTGTAATAATTGAACGTCGTGAATTTTAGTTATAATTGCCGCGTTGAAATAAAGTTTTAAATTTTCCCGCGTTTTGGGAAAAGGAATTATCATAAATGCGATTTTATACTTATATCCCAATTTTAATTATTTAAATTAGTAATATTTAGCCGGGATGTTACAAGAATCTCCTTAGATCTCCTCTAGCCTCCTTCCTCTAGGATAACTTCTCCTTCCTAGAACTTCATCTCCACCACACCATTCCATTGCTCAAGGCCTTCAACCTTGCTTCCACTCCAAATTTCATTGCACCTATGAAGCTCCTACTTTCCCAATCCGTGCAAGGAGCTCCATCATTTTCACTCCTTTTCATGCAACTCCTTCCACAATGAAACTTATCTACATGAATGCATTTGGCCATGGTTAAAGGGTTACCATCATTTCGTCCCTCTTCAAAAGAATTTGTCCTCAAATCTTCATGTTCCTCCATGACAACATTCTTTTTATTATTGGTCATGTTATGCATCTTTCCTCTAGGATCAAAGATCCATCTATACTAGTCATCAAACGAAAATTCAACAAACTTATGTACTATAGTCGCAATATATCTAAATCTAAAAGTTAGAAGAATGCCTTATATTAATCTTGAAAGAATTTTGAACAAAGCTCACTTAACAATATTTGTCCTAATAGAGCTTATCAACATCCAATTTTGTTCGGATAAATGGATTTGTTTTGTTAAACAAAATAAATAAATAATAATAATAAAAAGAAAAATATATAAAAAATAAAATAAAATAAAAAATATGTTTTTGATTGATGCTAGTTTTTTTTTTTTTAATTATATCATGAAAAAAAAGGAAAAGAAGGGAGAATCTAATTTATCACACCTTTTTCATAAGCCCAAATGTTTTGTACATATTTTCACCCTCACTGTTTGCTATTTACACTCTTCACATGACATGTCAGAAAAGGACATTTTATAATTTTTGTTGTTAGAGAAGGGTATAATATTAGGAGAAATATTTTTTATAATAATTTGAATAAATATCTTGCATTTACGCTCATGTGATGTGTCTCATTGATTTGTCAAGCAGGGAGGATATTATTTTAATAATTAGAAGCAAATGTTCTCGATAATAATGTTTTTTTAGAGAATTGTACGATTTTAACAGTTAAAAGAAAATATTCCTAGTCATAATTAGAATCAATTATATGAATAATATGTTATGATTTGATCACGATCTTTTTGTGATGGAAAATATGATTCTAGTAATTACAGACAATATTTCGTTAATAATTATAATCAATATCGTGGATATTATGCAATGATTTAATTTCTATAATATGTTTCATCAGGACCAATTTCATCCTTATATATTTTATTATAATTAAATACTAGGATTTCAGTGGTACCCCAAGGTGCCTATATAAGCACAAAACTTCTACAATGCAAGACAAAAAAAAATCGAAAAACCTTTCTTCTTTTCTATTACCATAGCACACACGCAAAAGGGGGTCACATTACTATCCTTTAAGTCAATTTTGCTTTATTCGTGACCTTGAAAGGTAAATTCTCTTTGCTTCTAATGTTATTCATATACTACGCAGACTCTCTCTCTTATAATATCAAATGTATGATCAATTGATCTGTTGTATGACTAAATGTATTTAGGGTTCGAACGTGATTTTGGGTTTGGGTTCGTCATTGATATGCTTAACACTTCTCTTTCCTTTTATTTGTGATGTCTTTATTTTGATAATTGGAAAGGTTTTTCGTAGGCTTTAATTCTTTTTTTTAATATATAAATAATAAATAAATAAATAAACAAAAAATTATGTCATTTCTTTTATATAAGTATTGAATACCACGTCAAGTCTCGGAATTGCTTGGTAATCAAAACACTCCTTCATAAATTTTTAATTCTTTTTTTTTAAATAATAATAATAAATAAAAATTATAAAATTATTTTTTTAATATCATGTCCAATCTCAAATTTGCTTGATAACTAAATCTTTTATCACGTGGAATCTCGAATTCTCTTGATTTTAATAAAAAATATATAAAAATAAAAAATTTAGAAAATAATAATAACATCAAACAATAAATTTTTATAAAGAACTATGTTATCCCTAATTTTTCAAAATGGAAATACGTAGGAGCGAGGTAAAATAGAAAAAAAAAATTGTTTTTTATCTTTATTATTTTTGTATGTGTTTTTTTTTTTGGGAACAACAAATATTTTAAATATCAAATTCTATCTTGCACACTTAATTAAAGAGGGAATCGTCTTAAGATAGGTGTTGTGGGGTGCTAATACCTTCCCCACACGTAACCGACTCTCGAACCCAAATTTGATTTCGAAGACCATTTTTTTTAAGGTTTTTCTATAGTTTTCCATAATAAACTATGGTGGCAACTCCTCTGTACGTTTTTAAATTATTTTCGTATTCACGTCACGATCTTGGTTACGACATATGGCGACTCCAGTGGAGGCCATTTTTTATAGTTGATCTTGTTAGTTGAGTGTACAAAATGTATGTTGTTTTTATATATTTGTGTTCCCCTTGTCTTTTGTTTTACTTCATGTATATTTATCTATCTTTGTTTTCTAGATGTCATCCTTACTTGCTTTAATGTCCTTATATTATTATATTGTTGAAATTATTAAACTCTAGGGTAGAAGACAATTGATATATTTGTTTGGGAATTTTCTGGTTATTTTGCAGATGTGGGTTTGATTAGTCTTAGGTTGCTCCCTTCACACACTACACATGGTAGGCTAGTACATTCATTTTAATATTAAGGTCATATACCCGGACCTGAGTTAGCTATAAAGAGTTGAGGTCCGATGATTGTTATGCTAGATCTCGGATCTACTTAACTATTGAGCAGACTTCATCTAAAGTTTGTTTCCTCTTGACATGCCACATTTGTTAGGTTGCCTATCGTTGTGAATTATGTCTCGAGGTTGACTTCAGCTCTAGAAGCCTGTGAGAATATTTAGAACTATCCTTGGAATTATCATGTAAAAGCCCATGTACCAGAAAATAGATTTTCTCTACACCTTCTAGGACACAAAGGGAGTATACATTATTTCTTTATATGTGTTTTAATCTTTTCTTTTTTCAACTGTGTCACTTTTGCATAAACATGTCATGTGAATAAAGGTCTCTTAAGTCATAAACACACATCTTATGGTATAAGTTAATTGCATATTCTGCATAAATAAATCACATTTTAATCAACATGTCAGGTGAATAAGTGCCCTTTCGGGCACAAATATTCATTACATTCATATTATGTCTTCATTTGTGGAACCATGATCATAGTGTCAAATGCATAAGATGCATTCACATTTTGTCCATATTTTCATATACTTATTTTCAAAAGAATTATACTTTGCATTCACATATCATCTTGCTAGCATATAAGATCTACAAATGTGTTGTCATCATTTGCAAACTCATATTATTTGCATATGACAATTGGTGGTTAAAAAAATAATGTCTTGATAAAAAAAACACATTTATTTCACGACAGCCTTACAAGACTCACACAATAGTAAAGAAAATGGAGAATCTAGAACAATCTCATAAGACTCTAAAGACTGATGTCTATTCTATGAAAGAGCAAATGGCTTAAATGATGGAAGCTCTCAACCTAATAAAAAGCAAATTGGAAAGCTCAAATTCCTTCACTGAAGGAGGGGGTTTCTTCTTATCCATGGGCCTCTCACCAAGATGGAATGAGAGTCCAAAATTCCAATACACAAGCAAATGTGAGGGCTCAAATCTTTCCACAATATGGTCTTCCCACAGGCTATACCCCCCCTAACAGTTGAATATTCGGAAGGAGTTCAAGTGATGCCTAGTATTAGGAACGTGAATAACGTTGCACCGCATACAAATATTAGTGAAAATCATGTTCAAGGACTAACAAGTCATAATCCTTTACCTCATTCCATAAATGGAAATGTGGTAAGGGCTCGAGTAGTTCATGTAATACTTGGAGATGGAGCTCACATTGTGGAGTCAGAAGCAATAGCGGAAGATGTTAAGGTAAGAGATAAGCTGAAGATCTTGGAGGAAAGATTCAGAGTCGTTGAAGGAGTGGGAAATTATGGCTTGGGTAATTCTGCAGAATTATGCTTGGTCCCGAATGTTGTAATACCAGCAAAATTCCAAGTGCTAGAGTTTGAGAAGTATAGAGGGGCTACCTGTCCCAAAAGTCATTTAACCATGTATTGTAGGAAGATGGCGGCTCATGCTCATGATGATAAAATGTTAATCCACTTCTTTTAAGATAGTTTGGCTGGAATGGCTTGTAACTGGTACATGCACCTTCAGCCTGCTCGTATTCGCTCTTCGAAGGATATGGTGGATGGGTTTATGAAGCAACATCAGTATAATCTCAATATGGATCCTGTCAGATTGCAATTACAAGGCATGGAAAAGAAAAAGGTTGAAACTTTTAAAGAGTATGCTCAACTATGGAGAGAAGTTGCAGCCAAGTGGAGCCTCCTCTTAGTGATAAGGAAATGGTAACCATGTTTTTAAGCACCTTACAACATCCATTCTATGAACATATGGTAGGAATTGTTTCATATAAATTTGTTGATATTGTCATAATCGGAGAAAGAGTTGAAGCTGGGATAAGGACTGGAAGAATATGCTCATCTATGATAGCCAATATTAATGAATTTGGGTCTCAATTTGGGGAAAAGAAGGAAAGAAAAGCTTACTTTGTTACACAATCCCCATGCAACCTTAATGTTAATCATAATCCAAGTTAAAACCCTAATCAGGCCAATAATCAAAAGCCTTTCACTCCTATTCATGTATCCTATACTGAGCTGTTACCTTGGCTGCTCGAGAAAAAATTAATGGCTATTTGTCCCATATCCAAAGAGTTATGATCCAGATGTGAAATATGATTATCATGGAGGGGCTATCGGACATTCCATTGAGAGATGTTTAGGCCTTAAACATAAGGTGCAATTTTTAATTGACTCGGGACAGTTGACCTTTGCAGAAGAATCATCCAGCATCAAAGAAAATACTTAAAGATTGGTGATATATTTTTATACTTTTCAGAATGATGGATTTTTTTTTCATGTTGCCAATATGGTGATTTTGCTCAATTGTATTAGGTTTTCATTTATGAATTTCAAGCACTCAAAGTCTCTGATCTTTTACATGTAGGAAGTCTTAAAAGGGTGTCGTGAAAACAAAAAGAGAGAAAAATAAATGAAGACAAAACGCTAAATTTTGAGTCATTTGTTTTTATTGCAAATCATCAAATTCATGTTTTTTTTTCAAAAAGAAAATAATAATAATAATAAATGAATAATAAAAGTTGTCACATTCCTTCTCGTGGTAGAATGTTTAAATAAAAAATAATTGGCGGACATTTTCTTTTGAAACAAATTGTGTATACATTTCTTGATAACCTTGCCTTCCTTCATTCCTAAAATAAAAGGGATATGTCTTAATGACATTGTCTTAGCATAAACACGAGTTTTACACTAGGGTAGATTTGTTGAGTTTTTCTCGCTTGTGTTGGATGGTTATCCCTGAATCCATCAAGGTAAATAAAAATAAATAAAAGAAGAAATGAAAGGTCCGCGAAACTGAAAATCTGAAAGGGTGGTTTAGGCAAAAATGGATGAAATAATAAAAAGGGTAATTCGTTTTGATGTCATCGATATCATTGTAGGATTAATTTTTGTAAAAATAAAGCAGTCAAGATTCAAAATGATGAGTGGCCATATTTCTTCTCCAACAAAATAAGATATCCATTGTACCTTCTTTGGGCCAAAAGCAATACCTTCTTTCAAATTATCCTCTTACAAGGGTTAAGAGCATGATGAGATCACCTAAAGATACAATGATCAAAATGCAAAGAAAGTTCAATCAAAAGGTGAAAGAGTGTCAAAATCGAATAAATATTAAAAGAATGAAATATGAAAAAAGAGTTATAAAGCGGTGGCAATATGAAGGAAAATATACAACAACAAAAAAGTTGAAAAATGAGAAAAATGATCAAAGATAACATCATGCTGATAATCCTTATGTCAAAAATGAAAACCAACAAATATTTTATTTGGGCCTTTGTACCCTTTCTTTCTAAACCCTTTTAACCCCTGACTACATTACAAGCCTAATAAAGTCCACTTTGATTGAAAAATGATTGTTTTAGTTTTCATAAAGGTTAATCTGGTAATGAGATAACATGACTAACGATACAGTAGAAAAAAGACAAAAAGGAAAGTTGAAAGAAAAAATGAAGAAAAAAATGAAGAAAAAAAATAGATTCATATCCCTATATACCAAACTAGGACAACCTTGAGTGTCTCACGAGTGTCTCACTCTAACATTCATAAAATTTACCTTTAGAGAGGAGAGATCGTGAGAAACAACATACTTGCATGGTTGTTCGTCCTCTAAAATTTTCCAAATCTATCCTTGATACTTTTCACCAACCTGAGAAATCAAGCACGTGTGCACTAGTGTTACAAAGGAAGAGGGTCAAGCATTTAAGCATTATTATGAACATTAAACTTTAGAATTTGTGGCATCTCTCTTTTTTAGAAAAAGAAAAGAAGAAATCTAACACACATGGATATGATGATTTCAAAGAAAACAAATTGACTTTGTAAAAAAAAAAAAGAGAAAAGGAAAATGAAGGAAAAAAATTAACATGCATCATGCATTCATGCTTTCATGCATATGACGGTTCCTACACCCCGACCTTAACATTGTGTTGTTTTAGAAAAATGGAAAAAAAAGAGAAAAACAAGTTTATTTTACTTCTCTAACTTGGATTTGAGCACAAATCATAAACATGCATTAACATATCACAAAAAAAAAATCCACATTAGAAATATCATAACATTTGTCATCATTGTCTTGTGTCATGCATTCTGAATATTTCAAAGAGTATCATTTCTACTTTTGCAAATCGAAATCATCTTCACTCATATGAATGGTTGTCGAATCTTCCTTTTTCAAAAAATGAAAAAAAAAATAGTAATATACCTAATTTTAATCATCATGGTTCTCTTGTGTCAGTCAAGGTTTCCACACCTTACCAAGGTTTCCACACCTTGCCAAGGTTTCTACACCTTGTTTCTTAGTGAGTCAAGGTTTCCACACCTTGCCAAGGTTTCCACACCTTGCCAATGTTTCTACACCTTGTTTCTAAGTGAGTCAAAGTTTCCATACCTTGTCAAGGTTTCCACACTTTGTTTCTATGTGAGTCAAGGTTTCCACACCTTGTCAAGGTTTCTACACCTTGTTTCTAACTGAGTCAAGGTTTCCACACCTTGTTTCTATATGAGTCAAGGTTTCCACACCTTGTTTTTTAGTGAGTCAAGGTTTTCACACCTTGACAAGGTGTCCTCACCTTGTTTCTATATGAGTCAAGGTTTCCACACCTTGCCAAGGTTTATACACCTTGTTTCTAACTAAGTCAAGGTTTCCACACCTTATTTCTATGTAAGTCAAGGTTTCCACATCTCTCCAAGGTTTCTAGACCTTGTTTCTATATGAGTCAAGGTTTCCACACCTTACCAAGGTTCCTACACCTTATAGCTACGTTAGTCAAGGTTTGTACACCTTGCCAAGGTTTTTACACCTTGCCAAGGTTTTTACACCTTGTTTCTATATGAGCCAAGGTTTTCACACCTTGCCAAGATTCTCACACCTTGTAGCTACGTTAGTCAAGGTTTCTACACCTTGTCAAGGTTTCTACACCTTCTTTCTAAGTTAGTCAAGGTTTCTACACATTGTTTCTATACTAGTCAAAGTTTTCACACATTGCCATCATTTTTTTTACATTTTTTTACGTTAAACAAGGTTCCCAAACCAATTCATCTGAGTCATCTATTTTGCTTCATATATATAACTTGGGGCAACTTTTTGGGTTTCTTATTATTTGTCCATGAACAAATATGAGTCTCTTTCATTCATGCATTCATAAAATTTAATTTGAATTTCACATGTAAATTTCATATTAGGGCCTTCTTTATCAAATGGTTACAAATTGTCGTTTCAATATCGGCCCTCTACGAGGTAATGGTCGAGTTCAGGTTTTCTTTTGGTATATCGGCCCTCTACGAGGCAATGGTCGAGTTCAGGTTTTCTTTTGGTATATCGGCCTTCTGCGAGACAATGGTCTAGTTCAGGTTTTCTTTTGGTATATCAGTCCTCTACGAGGCAATGGTCGAGTTCAGATTTTCTTTTGGTACATAAGACCCTCTGCGAGGCCATGGTCATTGATCTCTTAAAATGAAGGCCCTCTACGAGGCAATGGTCATTGATTTCTTATGTCACATCGGGACCCTCTACATGGTAATGATCATTAAGTTCCTCTCTTTCGGATATATTACCCTCTCCTTGGGAGTGGTCATGTCTATCTTTAACTATATTTGACTATTTTTCTCTTATTTTCTTCGATATTCCTTTCTAGAAACCAAACAAAATTAGTGTTTTTTATCTTTACTTATCTTTTACTATGATAATACGAAAATTTCACTTTCATATTATCTAGTGAAATCTAAGTAAAGAGGGGTAGCTGTCAACACCCAATTTCGTTCGGGTAAATGCATTTGTTTTGTTAAAAAAAAGAAATAAATAATAATAATAATAAACATATATATATATATATATAAAATAAAAAATATGTTTTTCATTGATGGTAGTTTTTTTAATTATATCATGAAAAAAAAAAAAAGAACTAGAGAATCTAATTTATCACACCCTTTTCATGAGCCCAAATGTTTTGTAAATATTTTCACCCCCACTGTTTGCTATTTACACTCTTCACATGACATGTCAGAAAAGGACATCTTATAATTTCTGTTGTTAGAGAAAAGTATAATATTAAGAGCAATAATTTTTATAATAATTTGAATAAATATCTTGCATTTACGCTTATGTGATGTGTCTCATTGATTTGTCAGGCAGGGAAGATATTATTTTAATAATTAGAAGCAAATGTTCTCGATAATAATGTTTTTTAGAGAATTGTATGATTTTAATAGTTAAAAGAAAATATTCCTAGTCATAATTAGAATCAATTATACGAATAATATGTTATGATTTGATCACGATCTTTATGTGACGAAAAATATGATTCTAGTAATTACAAACAATATTTCGTTAATAATTATAATCAATACCGTGGATATTATGCAACGATTTAATTTCTATAATATGTTTCATTGTGACCAATTCCTTCCTCATATATTTTATTATAATTAAAGACTGGGATTTCAGTGGTACCCCAAGGTGCCTAAATAAGCACAAAACTTCTCCAATACAAGACGGAAAAAAAATTGAAAAACCTCTCTTCTTTTTTATTACCATAGCACACATGCAAAAGGGGTCACCTTACTATCCTTTAAGTCAATTTTGCTCTATTCGTGACCCTGACAGGTAAATTCTCTTTGCTTCTAATGTTATTCATATACTACTTAGACTCTCTCTTATAATATCAAATGTATGATCGATTGAGCTGTTGTATAACTAAATGTGTTTGGGGTTTGAACGTGATTTTGGTTTTGGGTTCGTCATTAATATACTTAACCCTTCTCTTTCCTTTTATTTGTGATGTCTTTATTTTGGTAATTGGAAAGGTTTTTCATAGGCTTTAATTCTTCTTTCTTTAAATATATAAATAATAAATAAAACAAAACAAAAAATTATGTCATTTCTTTTATATAAGTATTGAATACCACATCAAGTCTAGGACTTGCTTGGTAATCAAAACACTCATTCATACGTTTTTAATTCTTTTTTTTAATAATAATAATAAATAGAAATTATAAAATTATTTTTTTAATATCATGTCAAATCTCATATTTGCTTGATAACTAAGTCTTTTATCATGTGGAATCTCGGATTCTCTTGATATTAATAATATATATATATATATATATATAATTCAGAAAATAATGATAACATCAAACAACAAATTTTTTTATAAAGAACTACGTTATCCCTAATTTTCCAAAATGGAAATACGTAGGAGCGAGATACAATCCTCGTCGGGCCAAAAAAATAAAAAAATAATTTTGTTTTTGATCTGTATTATTTTTGTGTGTGTTTTTTATTTTGTTTGATTTTTCGGGGAACAACAAATATTTTAAACATCAAATTCTATCTTGCACACTTAATTAAAGAGGGAGTCATCTTAAGACGGGTGTTGTGGGGTGCTAATATCTTCCCCACACGTAACCGACTCTCGAACCCAAATTTGGTTTCGAAGACCATTTTCTATTATGGTTTTTCTATAGTTTTCCATAATAAACTATAGTGGCGACTCCTCTGTACCTTTTTAAATTATTTTCATTGTCCTGTCGTGATCTTGGTTGCGACAGACCTAATTGTAACCTAAAAGGCAACACTAACTCAAAGTGTGACATTGAGAATTCTAAATAGGAGTTTAAAACAATGGAGGAGGGAGGTGAAATTGAAAATTTTTGATAAAAAAAAGTTTGGAATAAAGAAAGAAGTATGAATAAATGGAGAAGAGTTCAAGGATTGAAAAACTCCCTTTATATTTGTTTTAGCTAATATGGAGGAAATGGGAGGTGGATGCTCAATACTACCTCCTTGAACAAGAATTATTTTTCCTTTCTTTCTATTCTCTCAAAATCTCATTTTTCTCTCTTTTTTCCCTCTTCCATCTCTCTTCTCTTCTTACTTTCATAATCTCTTCTTTCATCTTCCTCTTTCCATTTTCTTTCTTTCTCCTATTTTTCTCATTGTACTTTCTCTCTTATCTTGTCTTCCTTTGTCTTTCTTTTATATTCTTCTCTTTTAGCTTCCAACTTCTTTTCTTTTTCTTTTGACTCTCTTAAATTTTTGTTCAAAAGTGTGAGTTTCTCATCCCTCCTTTTTTTTATCTCCCAATCAAGATATATTTCTCCATCTTCCTTTTTTAGAGAGCCATGTCACTACTCAAGTAGGTGGAGAAATACTCTCTATTGAGAATAAAGAAAATAGGGTTTGAGATTAATCTCCCTGGGTATAAACCACACATAGAGTAATCTATTTATAGTAGAGAGAGGTATAATTAAAAAGAGTAACTAAAAATAAATAGAGTAAAGAGAAGATATTGTTTGATATTGTGATTAACAATATCTCACAATATCTTAATAATATCAAACATTATCTAAGCAATATCTAACACTCCCCCTCAAGCTAAAGCATACAAATCGTATGTGCCAAGCTTGTTACAATATCTGCTAATTGATGACTTCAGTTAACAAACTCAGTTTTGATGTCTCTAGACATTATCTTTTTCCCGAATGAAATGACAATCAATCTTAATGTGTTTGGTCCTCTCATGAAAGACATGATTAGAGCTAATATGAAGAGCAACCTGATTGTCACACACAAGTGTCATTTGAGTAACATCTCCAAATTGTAACTCTCTAAGCAATTGCTTGAGCCAAACAAGTTCACAGGCAATTGAGGCCATAGCTCTATATTCTGCTTCTGACCTCGATCTTGCTACAACACTTTGTTTCTTACTTTTCCATGAGATCAAGTTACACTACAACAAAATTGCAAATTAGCGAGGGAAATTAGCGAGGGAATATACTTCTAACTAATTTCTTGCTAATTAGCAAGGGATCTACGACAAAATTATTTTGTAGCTAATTTGTGAGGGAAATTAGTGATGAAATTTATTTATCACCAATTTCTCACTATTTAGCGAGGGATTAGCGATAAAAAGATTTCTTAGCTAATTTGCGAGAGAAATTAGTGATAGAATATATTTCGCACTATTTAGCGAGGGATTAATGACAAAAAGAAATCATAGCTAATTTGTGAGGGAAATTAGCGAGGGAATATATTTCTCACTAATTTCTCGCTATTTAGCGAGGGATAAATTAATAACTTTATTATATTTTTATATCTTAGTTTATTAAAAGGTATATATTAATTAATTTATATTATTATATATTATTAGAAGAATATATTTTATTTAAAAAATTTTAAAAAATTGTCTATAAAAACATTATACCATTTCCTATTTTTAATAACTTTTTCTAGTTACGTATTGAATGTTACAAAATATAAATTTTACATACTTTAGTAACTTTTTCATTCAAACACTACAAAAAGATTATTATTTCGTGAGGGTTTATTCGAGCAGGTTATAAAAACCTTCCATAAATTAACATTATTAAATATGATTCTATTAGGTTGTCTAAATCTTAAAGTTAGTGGAGGTTTTAATTGTTTTTAGAAGAGGTCTACGACCTCCACAAATTATTCTATATTTTTTTTCACATTTTCCCTCCAAGGTTTTACACTATCCACTCACTCCATGCTTTCCCCAAATTCCCAAACCCTGCATTCATCTTCGTTTTATACTCCCAATGCTCGTCATTTCCCAGTGCTCTCAATTGAACTCCCTATCTCGTTTTAGAGTCATCAAATCGGCGTTCAGTGCTCATCATCGTTGGTCGGTGTTCAATGCTCGTCATCGTTGGTCGGTGTTCAGTGCTCGTCATCGCTCATCGGCACTCCTCATCGATCAATGCTCATCTCCTTCAAGGTACGAACTCTGTGAGTTGGATTGTCATATTGGTTCTATTGTAAAATTATAAATTAGGTTACCAAGTTAATAACTCAATTTGGATAATTCTTTTATTTGAATTCATTTGTGTTGGGTAATCATTAATTATATATATATATATA
>Ga0099822_1007071_pt1 | contig 14556 bp, 8 predicted proteins | sample CowpeawhiteBW_FD_76839 | JGI IMG/M metagenome (GOLD analysis project Ga0099822, IMG submission 76839) | Root nodule microbial communities of legume samples collected from California USA - Cow pea white BW | ecosystem: Host-associated > Plants > Roots > Nodule | place: USA: California | collected...
AAAAAAAAAAAAAAAAAAAAAAAAAAAAAAAAAAAAAAAAAAAAAAAAAAAAAAAAAAAAAAAAAAAAAAAAAAAAAAAAAAAAAAAAAAAAAAAAATAAAAAATAAAAAAAAAATAAAAAAAATGCACCAGCCGGGAATCGAACCCGGGTCTGTACCGTGGCAGGGTACTATTCTTCCACTAGACCACTGGTGCTGTTGTTATAAAATCGGAAATTACTTTATAACAATAGATATATAAAAATAAAACATTGTCTGATATATTGAAATTGATATTGTTAATTTTGTAAACTGTTACTGTATTTTTTTTTTTGTATAAATTGTATTATATGTGAATTAACATGTTCGATGATTTTGTGATTAATTGAATGAAAAATAATTATAATATGATATCTTTAAAATTGAAAAAATAAAATTGAACCTTTTGTTATAAATAGTGAAACCAAACTGAACGTAATAAATAATAAGAAAAAAATATCAAAGCATTTCTGAGGGAATAAAACCCAACACAAAGAAATACATTAAAATTACGAGAGTAAAGAAAAAATACATCTCCCAAAATGGAGAACTGATAGAAATAGGTAAGAAGGAAATAATGGGTAAAACTATTATTGAAACATATATATTAATATATAATGTTTTTTATTATTAGTTTATGTATTTATGCTTATTTGATATACTCTTAATATAACTTGAACATTTCATAAATTAAGAACTTCATGAAGTTTAGCCTCTCCAATCTTGTTCAAAAAGAGAGCATCTTGAATCTGACATTAGAGGAGAAAATTATTTATCGCTCACTTCATAAGATCCATACATAGATTAATTTGTACAAGACTTTAGACTTGAAAAATAAAAACTAAGAAAATAGAAAACGAATAATCCCAACAATTTAATTTCGTAATAAACTATAAGTACACGTATATTTGATTATTGTTTGTTCAAAAGTTGAGCAATCTGGTTGTGTTATTTTGTTTTTTGTTTTTTTTGTAATTATTTAAAATGTATAAGTATGTATAACTGTGTTTTTGCGTGAGATTGGTTGTCATTAATTAATTCATTGAAGTGATTCGACTGACTGGTATCTAACCATTTATATATTTGACTTTTCTTTTTTAACATTAAAAGTTCCTTTTTTATGTTATATATTGACTCCCCTTCATTGTGTTTACTTATTTAGGGTATTCACTAAATCACAAAATTAAATAAGATGCGTCATATTTTCTAATTTGTGTATATTGATTTGCAGGAATGAGATTGTTAAAGGAAGAACCCAACTCATTATTAGAATTAGGAAAAAATATATTTTTGGTCTTTCAGTTTGATTTATAATTGAGAATGGTATATGGTCAAAACTTATACGCTGTATAACTTCGAATTTATTGCTATGATAGTTGGAATTTAAGTTCGATATTAAACTAGGTTGTTGTTTTTATATAGTATATAATATGCTGCAAACTTTTATGGTGAGTAAGAGTGATTAGGCACAGTGGATGTGATTTGTTGTATAAAAATTGAATCCAATGATTCATGATGGTGATACTCAAGAGAGAGGAAGTTGAGTTTCATAAATTAATATTGTTATATTAGATAAATGATGTTTTGGGAAAATTGTTAAGTAAAAGATAATTGGAATTTGTGTTGCTTGTGTTATAGACCATGAGGTGAAATACAAATTAAAGGTTGTTTGTTAATATGTGGTGGGTAGCTTGAGTTGTTTTTAGTGCTGGAAATCATGTTTTAAAATATGGAATATTGAGAAGAAGTGAGAAATAATAGTTTATGGGTGAGAATTATGAGAAGAAGACCAAGAAAGAAGTTAAGAACACTCGTACAAATCTGGGATAGGTTATTTGTACGTTTTATCATTGGGCAAGATAAATCAGTCGCTACAAGTGATGATTTTAGTGTTGTGGTGGTGGTTGTAGCGGGTGGTTACAAGGTGATTGTGGTGGTGGTAGTTGTTTTAATGTGATGATGGTGGTTGTGGATTTAGTTTGGTGGTGACAATGGTTTTAGTATGGTGGTGATTGTGGTTGTGATGGTGGTAGTAGTTGTTGTAGGATGGTCCTGGTGGTACTAGTGGTTTTAGTTTGGTAGTGTTGGGGATAATAACAATGATGATGGTGGTGATGGTGAATAATCATGAAATGAAAGGTGAGTGTGACAAAAGAAATGGATGGTGAGGATATGATGACCGGCGGGTTGAAGTCAATGATCTAATTAAATTAAACAAATTTAACTAAAATATAGATCGATTTGAATAAACATAAATAATCATAATTATAAACGTCCACATAATGTAAACAATGTCAGCTTGTACACTTTGTCATTATTAATTCAAACGGTATTATCGAAGAGGACGAAATTAAACATAATTTAGTAAATTAGGACCAAATTGAACGTGAACAAAAAAAGAACCAAATTGAATAAACTCAATAATCAAAAGTAGTATTTAAAACTTAATAATAATAATATATTAATTTTAATTATAGGGGTAAAATAATAATCTCTTATTTTAATCTACTGAAACATTTTTTATACTATCATATCTATTAAATTTTTCACAAATTACAATCAAATCTCTTAACCCTCACATTCAAATCCTTAAAATAAACAACAGAAACTTTACGTGAGCGGACTTGATGAATTTTTGAAGTGAAAAGTTACTGACTTTTTGAAATGAAAAGTTACGTGATTTTAGTTTTTTTTTTCATGCCTTAAATGACCCATTTAAATTTTTAAAAAAGAAATAATAATAAAAAACAAATGAAAACAAACTAAAGTTCTCTCTTAAAAAGTCACTCGATCCGCTTTCCAAACTTTACAATAAAGTTATATAAGTTTTATTATTTTTATTATCATAAAAAAATAATACAAGTGTGTAGGACAAGTGTTTCCACTAAAATAATATAAAAAATGTAGATTTTATCATTTAAAATATATTTAAAATAATTTTAAATTTTGTAATTCAGAAATATTTTAGATTTCTATTATAATTTCAAATTATTTATGAAGTATAATGACAGAAACATATTTCTATGAAATGGATGAGAACGAAAGTAGAGGTGAAGAAAAAAATGCCTTTAAAAGTTGAATGTTGTCTAAACTTGAAAGTGGTCCATGATCCAAAATATCCAACCTGGTCCGAATGTGGACATAAAATAAAACATATGATTCGTGGTCCATGAATTAATGAAACTATGTTGTGTTGACAAATTTTTCATAATAATTTTTTATAAGATTTTTTCTCAAAATTTAAAATAATATTAAACGAAAGAGAAACGTGATATTTTGAAACATACAAGTAAAGGATAATACGACCGTAGAAAATTTTTTCAACACGAAAATAAATTTACGAAAAAATAGTCCAAAACAATACTTTTTCAAGAGTATTACAATAAACGAATACGAGAAATAAAAATTATAAAATTTGTCCTCTTCTATTGACTTTTCTCTTGTATATATCGAATACCTAAAATTCATAAAAAAAGGCAAAGTTGTTACTAATTTTAAATACAAAAATCATTTTAATCGCTGAATTTAATTTAAATTGCACTTTAAACATATTTATTTAATTGAAATTGCATCTAATTTTAAATTACCATATAATAAAAACATATTGAGTTTTGTGAGGAGTTGATGATATAAAAGAATTACATTAGAATAACAAAATGTATCAAAATGAAAAAGGTATATTTTATTTCCATTATCACTTTATTATCAAAACATTGAAACGAAAGATATTTGTTGTGTGTTGTGGATCGGACAGGCTCGCATAGCAGTGGTGCACAGCAGTGACGGGGCACCGAGGGCAGGGACATGGTTCTCCAAAATTTTTAATTTTTTTATATTTTATATATATATATATATATATATATATATTATAGATATTAAAAAATATATTATAAATTAATGATTATTAAATCAAATATTTTAATTTTTTATAAATATAATAGTTAATGTTAATGAATTATAAAATATAAAATTAAACATAATAAAAAATAAAGAATAAAAAGATTTATCAAGATATATTTTATTTTATTTATTTATTATGGTTTGAGTTTTTTACAAATTGTTCTCATATTCTATTTTTATCTATTTTTTCTTGTTTTTGAAAAGAAAAAAAATCTATTATTTTTATTCTTATTTATCCTCTGTCTTCTTCCATTCTCGTGAGAGAAAAAAAGAACATAATTTTTTAGTCTCAATTGATAATGAAATATTAGTTTAATAATTTATTTAATGATCATTTTTATATTAATTGTTTATTTCATGAATATAGAAGAAAAAATGTTGTATTGTATATTTTTTTATAACCGAATTTTAGTTGTGATTCCATTATAGGTCTTGAGTTTCTCAAGAATTGTTCTCATATCTCATTCTCAGTTGTTTTCTTTTGTTTTTGAAGAGAAAAAAGATTTATTATTTTGGCTCTTATTTTTACTTTGTTCTCTTCCATTCTTAAGAGAGAAAAAAAATAAGATAATTCTTTGATCTCAATTAATAATATTATACTATGTGCTTTTTTATAACCGATTTTTGATTGTGGTTCCATTATATGTTTTGAGTTTCTAAAAAATTGTTTTCACCTATTTTCTTTTGTTTTTGAAGAAAAAAATATCTATTAATTTTGCTCTCATATCTTAGCAGCGATTTTCTTCCATTTTGAAATAAAGAAAAAAGTAATTCTCTCTTATCTCATTTGATAATAAAATATTAGTTTAATCATTTATTTAATCAGCTTCTTGGATATTATTTTTTTATTTTATGAAGATAAAAAAAATATTGTACTTTATATTTTATATTTTTTATAACTGGATTTTAAGGATAGTTTGATTATCATTGAATTTTTTTTAACAATTTTTTAAATTTGTATAATTTTTTTTAATTATTATTATATTAAATTATATATTCATTTTTATTTTATTAATAACAACAATTAAATATATAACTTTTTGATGTATTATTTTGATTTTCCGAATAATTTTCTCAAAATCGGTCACTGTTCGCATCCTTAGATGATTTCACGTGATTCTCTTCTATCTATATTCTGTACCACATGCATTCAATATTCACTCAAACCATTTTTATTTTATTCAATTTTGGCACATTATATTTCATTTCAACGTTGCAGTGGTCCCAATTTTCACATTAATTATATCAGAGATACAACCAATTTACTCATTTTACTGAATAAAGAAAAACTTTAACTTACTTTTTAATATAATGATGTTAAAATTTATTTTTTAAATTTGTAATTTTATTATCAAAATATTGACAAATATTTAATTTTATATTTATAATATTGATGTCATAAATATTATGAAACTTCAGACACTACACATTCTAATTTAAAAGTATAAGAAATATTGGAGTTAGAAGACAATTTAATGATAAAGTTGCAAAAGAGAACCAGAAAATTTGTAGGTTAAATTTTTTCATTAACATTTAAAAAATTATAAGATTGATTAATAAATTTGAAAAGGAAAATAAAATAAAATAAATTGTGAATTAAATTTCCTCCCATAACCGCATACTAACAACTCAGATTTATCAATGAAAAAAAAAGACAACAAAATCCAAATAGATCGTAATTTATTTTAAATTTAACATAACTTGTAAATGAAGAGAGTTGTTCCACACATCCACTTACTTTGCAGCAGCTAAACTTAGCTTTAAAATCTTTGCAAATTCAACAAGTTTGTCAATTTCTGGGAGAAGGCCTTTGACAGCAGGATGAACAGCAAATGTTTCAGCCCATTGGAACAAACTTGGTTGCTTGGTTTCATCGATCAATTTTGTTCCATTTATGTTTTCTATCACTCTGGTCCAACTCAGAAAGCTACCAAAAACAATATCAATGAATCCAATTGTGTCTCCTCCAAAAAATGTCTTCCCCTTCAACACTTCTTCCAACCTCTCAGCTATTTCCTCTATTTCCTCAAAGTCTGGCTTTTTTGCCTCATCATCTTCAGCTATCAGGATGTTTTTCAAGGACGAAATCCACTACTCCCACAACAAAAAATTCACCAAAATAACAGTTCTCAGTTATTTAACAAAAAAATTATATGTAGTTAAGTTAAGGGAATTTTTCTTCTCATAGACAGAACTAGTATTTCTTATTTCGTATGTTAAAGATGTAAACATCATACCTTTTGATCAATGTAACCAACCCAAAATCTGGCCTGAGCTCGATCATAGGCATTTTGTGGAAGGATGGAGGGAGCATGGGTCCAAACCTCGTCAATGTATTCAACTATGATTGCAGATTCACATATGACTTTATCTGCATGGAAAAGAACTGGGATTTTCTTGAGCACAGGGTTGGACTTAAGAAGAAGTTCACTTTTGGGAAACAAGGTCTCTTCAATATCCTCATAATCTACACCCTTGAGATTAAGGGCAATCTGCACTCTTAGGGCATAAGGACTGAACCAAGCACCCAAAAGCTTCAACTCGTTTTTAGCCATCACTATGCACTGTAATGTGTTTGTTGTGTTGATTTTTTATTTGCTATGGAATGAAGTGTTTATATTAATGATGAAGAAGAGAGGCAGAGATAACAGATTTGTGGTGTAGGATGCAGCAAGCCAGTTACCAACAAATAACTATTAATTCAAAAAAGCTGTACGATTGGCCCATCTCTGATTGCCATAATAATTGATTTGATGCTTCTTTTTCCTTCAAGATTCCAAAATCAGAAAAAATCACCAATTGTTTGGATAAATATGTTTCACGAGACAATAATATCTATCTTTTGATTATAATGCTGGAACGTGTGTAGCAGAAATTGTTGAAATAAACTTCAACACTATCTAATGGTTATTATTATCAACTATAATTAATAATTATTATTACTATCAACTATAAATATTATTATTATTATTTTATTAATTATAATTATTTTTATTATTATATTACTAATATTATTATATTATTATATTATTATTATTATTGTTATTATTAAGAACCATAATTATTATAATAATAATTATTATTATTATTATTATTATTGTTTTTATTATTATTGTTAGATACACATTTTACTTTTACTTACTAGGTAGGAATCATTTTTTAATTACTTCTCATTTTTATTTATTTTGTTGTTTATTTACCTTTCCATTTGAACAATTATTTCAATTTAAAAAAAAAAGTAGTTACTAAAATTAATAAAATAATAAAACTGAAAAATAATTTTTTTATTATAAATAATTATTTAAATTTAAAATATAATAATTAAGAGGATAAAATATATAAAATAAAAAGGACACCGAAGATGTTTATCTCTTTATATATATGTAGTTGTATTAATATTAATATTATTATTAGTAGTAGTATTAGTATTATTTTCTTTTATCACTACGCGATATTATTATAGTGGTATTATTATTATTATTATTGTTATTATTATTATTATTATTATTATAGTTAGACACATATTTTACTTTTATTTATTACGAGATCATATTTCAATTACTTGCTTTTTGTATTTATTTTATCTTTATATCTTGGTATTTTTTGAATTGAAAAAAAATATTTACTAAAGTTAGTAGAATGATAAAACTGACAAATAATTTTTTATTATGAATAATTATTTAAATTTAATAAATAAGAATTAAGAGGATAAAATTGTAAAAACAAAAAAAGGACATAAAAAATGTGTATCTCTTTATATATTTAGTTAGTGCATTATTATTGTTATTATTATCACTACGAGATATTATTATAATGATATTATTATTATAGTTAAACACGCATCTTAATTTTATTTACTACAAAATCATATTTCAATTAGTTGTCCTTCTTAATTGTTTTGTTGCAGATGTATATATCTTTATATATAATTATAGATTATTAGTATGTCAAGATTAACCTTGGTATTTGCATTGACATTAATATTTATAGCATAAACATTATTATTATTATTATTATTATTATTATTATTATTATTATTATTATTATTATTATTATTATTATTATTATTATTATCATTTGTTTGTTATTATTAGTATCATAATTATTTTTATTTTTATTATTACTATTTATAGTGATGTTATTAGTATAAGTGTTTTTTTTTTAATTATAAAAAACGTTATTATACTAAATATTTTTTATAAATAGATTTTTAATCTTTTAAAAATGTTATAATTTATATTAATATTATTATTATTATTATTATTTTCAATGGTTAAATAAATATAATAACAATTATATTATTATTCTAAATAGATTTGAAATAAATAAAAAAAACATGTGTCCCACAAGTCATATACTATAATAATTATTTTGTAAAATCAATTAATTACACCATATTATGATATTAATTTTATTTATTATATTTAAAACTGAATTTACAACTTCATTTTATTTCATGATATTTATTATTTTATTTTTAAATCATTTTTATTATTATCAATTATAACTCTAATTATTGGTATTATTATTATTATTATCAGCTCTAATAATAATAATAATTATTATTATTAACTATAATTGTTGTTATCAACTATAATTATTATGATCAGTATTACTACTAACTATAAGTATTATTATTATTATTATCATTATTAACTACAATTATTTCTATTATTACATTACTATTATTATTATTATTACTACTACTACTATTATTATTAATTAGAACTATAATTATTGTAATAGTTATTATCATTATTATTGTTTTTATTATTATGGTTACATACACATTTTACTTTTACTTACTATCTATGAATCATGTTTCATTTACTTTACCCTTTTATTTGTTTTGTTGTTTATTTATCTTTACATTTGAATAATTATTTCAATTCAAAAAAATAGTTACTAAAATTAGTAAAATAATAAAACTGATTTTTTTTAAATAATTATTTAAGTTTAGAATATAATAATTAAGAGGGTAAAATTGAAAAAATAAAAAAAGAGATGTTTATCTCTTTATATATGTAGTTGTATTATTATTATTATTATTATTGTTATTATTATTATTTTTATTTTTATCACTACGTGATATTATTTTAGTGTTATTATTATTATCTATTATTATTATTGTTATTATTATTATTATTATTATAGTTAAACACATATTTTATATTTATTTACTACGGGATTATATTTCAATTATTTGTACTTTTTATTTGTTTTGTTGTTCATTTTATTTTTATATCTGTGTAATTATTTGAGTTAAAAAATAGTTACTAAATTTATTAAAATGATAAAATCGACAAATAATTTTTATTATGAATAATTATTTTAATTTAACAAATAATAATTAAGAGGATAAAATTGTATGAACAAAAGAGGACACAACACATGTATATCTCTTTATTTATGTAGTTATTGTATTATTATTATTTTTATTACTACGAGATATTATTATAATGGTATATTATTATTATTATTATTATTATTATAGTTAGATACACATCTTAAATTAATTTACTACGAGTATTTCAATTATTTGTCATTTTTATTTATTTTGTTGTTAATGTATATCTTTATATATAATTATAGATTATTATAGTTGACATAGTCTTAGTGTTAGCATTAGTATTAATATTTATAGCATAAATATTATTATTATTATTGGTATCATTATTATTTTTATTGTTATTATTACTAAATCATAATGATGTTATTATTATAAGTGTGCTTTTTTTAATTATAGAAAATGTTCTTATACTAAATACTTTTGCTAAATAGAGTTTTAATCTTTTAAAATTTTTATAATTTATATTAATATTATTATTAGTATTTTAATGGTTAAATAAATATAATAAAAATTATATTATTATTCTAAAAAAATTTAAAATAAAAAAAAACAAAAAAAATGTTTTCACTGATCAAACACTATTATAATTATTTTGTAAAATCAAACACTATTATAATTATTTTGTAAAATCAATTAAATGTATTATACTGTGATATTAATTCTATTTATTATATTTAAAACTGAAATTATTATTATTTTACTTAAATTTACTATTTCATTACTTTAATAACAATATTTACAATAATATAATTTAATTTTCATAATATTTTATTACATAATATTTTTACTATTTTATTATTTTAATTTACAAAATAAAATAAATACGTCTCGTAAATACGCACTATCCCACGGGTCAATACACCGGTACATAAAAAAAAAACACACACTTGATTGGTTCTTTATTCCATAAATCGGTATCAATTCAGGTTGAATATAGTCAATAGTCTCTCGTTATGCGCACTAACAAATTATGACAATCGAAGCACCTATATAAAACTCTTTTTGTTTTTAAAGATGTTTTGGAAGTAGTTTAAGAAGATTTTTAATAATAAAAAAAAAATGACATTTTAACAACTAAAAATATTATTTAGGAAGCGGTTCAAAAATGTTTTGAATAATTAGAAATTAATTTTAAAATTAGTTTTTAATTAATTGATGATTAATTTAACGATTAATATATATTTTTATTTATAATATTGATTATTTTAATAATTAATAATTTTTTATTTTATAAATTAATATTTAAATTGAATATTATAGTGATTAAAAAATTTTAATTATTAAAATTTATTATTATTTAATTTTTTTTGTAGTGTGTAAATAAAAGATTACGACTTAAAAAAATAAATAAATGAGGGAATAACTCTCAACTCAGAAAGCTACCAAAAACAATATCAATGAATCCAATTGTCTCATGTCTTCCCCTTCAACACTTCTTCCAACCTCTCAACTACTTCCTCTGCTTGCTCAAAGTCTCGCTTTTTTGCCTCATCATCTTCAGCTATCAGAATGTTTCTCAAGGACGAAAACCACTACTCCCACAACAAAAAAATTCACCAAAATAACAGTTGTTAGTTATTTAACAAAATATGATATGTAGTAAATAATTTTTATACTGTCATTCAATCACATAAATAAGTCAATAAAAATATGATTTTTCTCATGTAAGGAATTTAAGTGTATATTCACGAGTTTTACAGAAAAATCTTTAACCTCGAATTCTAAGTAAAACACAACTATAAAATACTCAACTTCTAAGTTAAGCAAAAGTATAAGGATTTAATATTTTTGAAGTTAAATTCATTAGGATAAAATATCTTTTTGTTTTAATTCTATTGATAAAGATATCATTTATTTTTTTCTCTTTTCTTATTTATTATTATCACATATTTTGTTCTATGATGATAGATATTAGGCTTTATTTTTTCTCTTATGGAATACTGTACTTTATATATTACACAAGTTTCTAATAAATCGATATGCAAACTTTTATTTTTATATTTTCAATGAACTATTTCTCTTCTAACTTTTTCTGTCTTATATTTTATTAAACACTAACATGAGATCAAACACTAACACGTCATATGCGCTTCTCTCCCAAAATGCAACAACTAGTTAAATCAATCAAGTGCAATGAAAGATTTCTGAACCTTATGAACATCATTGTTTTAAGAGAGTATATATAACAAAAGAATAACACTTTTGAGAAAACTTTATTATTTGTTGTTGTGTCTTTCTCCATGCGCCTAGGTGATATTTATAGGTAGAGAAGTGAGACACAAGAGTCAATTGTAATAAAAAAATATAGTCATTAACAGTAAATAACATTAATCCATCAAATTAAAGGTCTATAAAAATATGAGTAACAATAGATTTTTTAGTTTAATTAATTAATTTTTAAATTATATTAAAATATGTTCAACAATATATTAGACAAGTTTTTAATAATTCGATATACAAATTTTCATTCTCATATTTTCAATAAAACATTTCTCTTTTAACTTTCACTCACTTATGTTTCATCAAACGCTAATATCAAACACGAACAAACACGTGAAGATAATATCATTAAAGTCAATAATTATATTTAAGATATTATTTATTTTACAATTTTAAACTTTCTTACAATTTTGTCCTGCGATAAGAAATGTTAAAATTGAAAAATATATTTACATTATTAATATTAAAAGATATCTCCACTAGTGAAAAGAAAACATTTAGAAACAAGGAACCCTTTAGAAGTACAGTGAAACTTTTGAAGTTATTAGAAATTTCAAAAGTACATGCACACGTGGAATGAAAAGACAAAAAGCAAAAAGAATACCTTTTCATGTGTAAGCAACCCAAAATCTGGCCTGAGCTCGATCATAGGCATTTTGTGGAAGTATGGAGGGAGCATTGCTCCAAACCTCATCAATGTATTCAACTATGATTGCAGATTCACATATGGCTTTATCTGCATGGAAAAGAACTGGGATTTTCTTGAGCACAGGGTTGGACTTAAGAAGAAGTTCACTTTTGGGAAACAAAGTGTCTTCAATAACCTCATAATCTACACCCTTGAGATTAAGGGCAATCTTCACCCTTAGGGCATAAGGACTGAACCAAGCACCCAAAAGCTTTAATTCGTTTTTAGCCATCACTATGCACTGTATTGTGTTTGTTGTGTTGAGTTATTTGCTATGGAATGAAGTGTTTATATAAATGGATGAAGAAGAGAGGTAGAGATAACAGATTTCTGGTATAGTATATATGCAGCAAGCCAGCTACCAACAACTAACTATTAATTCAAGAAGTTGTACGATTGACCCAATTATGTTTGCCATAATAATTGATTTGATGCTTCCTTTTATCTTCCCTAATTTTCCAAAAAGAATAAATAAAAATCTCTTGTTTAAATAAATATGTTTCACAAGACACAATAATATCTGTGTTTTGATTATAATAATGCTTGAATGTGCGTAGCAGAAATTGTTGAAATAAACTTAAAATCATTTTTAATTTCATTGTTAGAAAAAAAAGGGCTAAAAAGTCAATAAATAGTTATTTTGACTATAATGATCTTTTATTACATTTATCGATGGAGTTTAAGTCTTTAAATTGCTCAAAGACAACTTTCAGCCTACAAATGTAGCCTACAAATGTATCGGTGCAATGTTTGAGAAAATGAGAAATACATAATAGGTTTAATTACCATTTTTGTCCTTTAATTTGTTGGTTTGATTCATTTTGATTTTCTTATTGTTTTTTGGTTCAATTTGTTTTTTGTCGTTAAGTTGATGTTAACACCGTCTTTGTACATGCCACATGTCACTTATCTGTACATGAGGACCAAATTGAGATAATGACAAATTTGAGGACCAAACTAATATTACTTAACAAATAAAAGGACCGGAAGAGTAATTTAACCTAATTATTTACAATAAATTAATTTTTTTAATAAAAATGCTACATTTCAAAATTTGCATTGGATTTTCCAAAATTATTATACATTAACAATTTTTTTTTATTAGTAAATAAAAATATATTATTCTTAAGTTTTTTTTAGGTTTCCAAATCTTTGAGTTACTTCGATCTTTATTCAACATTACTGTTTAATCTTCCAGTTTTCTCCTATATATCGGTATTGTTATTCATCTTCCAAACTTCTTAGTATTCAAAACCTTCACATTATGTAGGCGTTACACAAGTTACTGACAAAGAGACTATAGTGTTGGGATTGGAGTGGTGAACACCACCCACCTTAACCACCACCATGTAACTACACTATGTGTCGCACCATTCAACCCAATGTCAGCCACCTAATCCTCAACAGCTTTACGCTCTGCGCCTCACCTCCACCACACAGTGTGTCTCTATGGTGCACCTCAATGTCTCCTTACATCTCCACGCCTTCTTGCATCTTCGTTACTGCATCGATTGAACAAGACAATGGATCATGGGTATTGGAAGACAACTCGAAAAGACTATGAATTTGTGAAGAGGTTTACTATTTCAATGTGGTGCTAATGGAACTTCTAACAAAGAAGGGCCAAACGATAGAGAGGGTGGTTTGGGTGAAGGAAAGATGAACAGTATTCTTGTGAAGAAAAAAAATATCTTAAAACTATACATTTTGATCCTTATTAAAAATAAATAAATAAAATAAGATGTGCAATAGATTCAAATGACATAGATAGAGCAATATAGGATGAATTTCAATTTTTTTTAAAGCATCCAAGTATCGCCCTTATTTTATTGCCTTATTCATGTTTGAGAAAATCCAATTATAATAATATATGTGTATCCAAACATTATTGTTTACATAATAGTGAATTACCTCCATTTTGGATTGAGTTTCATAAATTTATTCAAGAGTATATAAATATATTTTAATGTAGAATTTTATTTGCCTTCATAATAATTATAATTTCCTCTTCGTTTAGTGTTTGAGATTTCACATTTTTATTTTAGTATAGAAAAAAAATGTTTTTATATTTTTAACTTAGGCGTAATTGAGTCACATATTTTTTTGTCAAATTTTTATAGCCCACCTTGTGTGACTAATGTGATCGTTTGACTTGACGGGAGGATGCTTTAGCTGTTGGTATAGCACATGGATTTGGTTTAGAAAATGGTAACATTATTAGTATGAATGAAGTTTCATCCAATAACACGAGTCACTAAAAAATACACATATTGTTATAAGTATATAATATATATATATATATATATATATATATATATATATATATATATATATATATATATATATATATATATATATATATATATATATTTTTATATATC
>Ga0099822_1007074_pt1 | contig 14554 bp, 12 predicted proteins | sample CowpeawhiteBW_FD_76839 | JGI IMG/M metagenome (GOLD analysis project Ga0099822, IMG submission 76839) | Root nodule microbial communities of legume samples collected from California USA - Cow pea white BW | ecosystem: Host-associated > Plants > Roots > Nodule | place: USA: California | collected...
CATAAGCAATCTCATGACCCTTATCTTCGTCCATTAAGAAGCAGAGAGCATCCCTTAGAGATTGAGAATTGTTTGAGTACATGTCACAATCTACATTAAGGATAATTTCCCCGTTGCTAATCAAAGATGACACTCTTATCTGCATTTAGGACCAAAAACACATAATACAACAAATGATTAATTTCACAGCATCATGCACAAACCTTATCATAAATGTTAATAAATGAAAGGTATATAAAATACCAATGAATTCATGGCTCCAGCTTTGAAGTTATGTGCAACTTGTGGTCTCTTCTCACGAGCTAAATATACCAATAGTGGCATGACATTCCCATCTACATCTTTGGCACTCGAGTCCTTTTCATGTAGTATCTATTAACAAAATAATGTATATTATACCAGGCATAAGTATAGCAGTACACATAGAAAACATTAATATTCAAACATTACTTTTAATATTATAATATTAAGTGAAGCATCATGTTAGCCTCTATATATAAAAATTAAATTTTAGTTATTTCGGACCTTTATTAATATATATATATATATATATATATATATATATATATATATATTGTTAAAACTATACATTAAGTATCAGAATAGCTAGTTTAATAAAGCAAAAGTGCTTAGGAGAAAGTGTCATACTTGAAGAATTGTGCCATGGTCTCTTCGAGAAGAATATGAATCCCACTGTGAAAACCCTTTATGCTTTGAGTGTACTTCTTCTGGTACTCTACCCATCTTGCCTACATTTTCTATTCGACTTTCCATATCTTGGTACAATTTCTGCACTTCAATTCCATGCATTAATGATTTGTTTTATGGTAATTTTTTTCGTATGTCAAGTACAGACAAACAATTTGCAATCATTAATTAAATCAAAAGTGGATAAGTTTTGTGGATGCCACATGCATTGGGATTCAATCTCACATGCATAGATGTGTACAAATTATTATGGGTTTGAAGCATTGATCAATGTTTATTCTTCAATGAAAAGTTCTTGCCATTCTTTTATAAGGTAAAAGTGTTTTTTTTTTTCAAACTTTTTTTATATATCTTATTAAATTTATTAAAGTTGACGTAGTGATGAGGTAAAAACACTAGATTTAAGACTATCACTACTACAAAAAAGTTATAAAATAGCAGAAAAGAAGTGACCTTGATGGTGAGCAACTCGTTGGCATGAGCATTTGGGTGAGTGGACGAGTCAATAGTTTTGAAATAAGCAGCTGGTGAGGTGGGATCCACCTTGAAATTCCTGCAGAATGGAAGCCATTGTTTTGCAAAGATGGAAGCTTCTAAGAGAGCATAGAAGGTAATATCTGAAGCAGCATCATCTGAAAGATACACACTGAGTTTGTGTGGTGGATAATCATAAGCCATAACTGATAGCACTGTGTTAATAACCATCACTGGTGGCTCAATTTCTGGATCTGCTGTGCACACAAAGATGTCCACTTTTGGTAACACCTTCTCATATCTGTTTCAATAACATACACTTTATTTCTCCGTTTTATACTTTCACTGTACAAAGAAGGAAGCATGAAAGGGAAAAAAGAAGAAGAAATATATATACTTGTTTTAGCAGTTTAGTTTCCTATGAATTAGGCAGACGACGAGTTTAAAAGATTTGGATTTAATTTTATTTTCATCAATCATATATACATATAAGTATAGAAATTTCTCGTTTCAAAATTAAAAATTCATATATACGTATTGTTCATTTTAGTATTTGATTATAATTTGGTGAGTCCCTACTCAAAACAAAACAAGTATAATGATTTTGATGACACACCACTATAAAGAAAAATCACATGAAAAAGGTGTTTTCTTTTTTTGTTTTGTCTGAACACAGCGTTTATTGTGCTTATGTCTTGATGAAGGGTATCCACACAGGACAAAATGCTCCAAATGGGTAGGTACCTAATTCACTTTTTCTTCCATAGACAAAATCTATCAATCCTATAAAATTTCATAAACTTTAGACCTCACACTGCCTAAGACAAAACCTAACTAAAATATAAATAAATCCTTTTGTACTTCAAAAATGAATTTGTATTCAAAAAGTTGAACAAATTTAAAGAGATGCAAGAAGTTTAGATTTTTGGAACTTTTACATAGTTATATTTAGAGTTTCCAGCACAAGGGATGAAATTAGCTTACCTCAATATCACAAAACAGGTTTATAAGATGAAGTGGAATCTCAAACTGAAGAAATATAGAAGAAAATTATGAGACTATTTTTTAGTAACTGAAGTGAGTTGCGTCTAATGATGCTATCCATGATCAATTAATCACAAGTTTTGTTATGGCTTTGGATGTTACTGAACTTGAATTGATGATAATGGATAAAATTTGGATCTGTTTTGTTAGTAAAGTAGTGAGTGCATGGTGTACCTTTGAGATAGCCTTTGTCTGAAAGGTTCCCTGAAGAGAGGATTCCATCTGAAGGGGTGTCTGAGAAGCCAATAAACACCAAACCATAGTTCAGCAAAAAACAAGCCAATCCAACCCCATTTCCCAGCTTCACTTTCTCTGGGTATGTGACTCACTCTGAAAACCCAGATGAAGCAAATTCCCACAAACAATGACAAAGAAAAGACCTTGTAAAAGACTCTTCCTTTGGCCCTCTTTGTCTCAAACAACGGAGAATACTCCATCTCTGCCATATCTTCTGTTACTTTCTTAACTCTTTTACTATTTATACACTACATAAGACTTTGTTATGGTGAAGACCATGGTAGTAGAGTTCGAAGTTCGTACGATTCTTTTGTGGTTGATATTGATATACTGACTCATTTCACTTACCTCAAAATCCGTATTCCTGGAAAATGAAAGGCCAGAATTCTTGGAAATTCTTTTACCTGAACTTCATCAAAGTTTGCATCTTTCTTGATAAATGGTAACCCTGTTTGCTCCAAGAAAGGTAACAAAACATTGCTGATGACCATTTTGAAAAATAGTTTTCCTTTATTTCTCCTATAGTAAAATCCTCTCTTGTTTAGTTTTCATTAATGTTAACAAAGGCTGAAAGGTTAACTTTTTATATGTTTTTCTACCGTTTTATGTTGTTAATGTAATACATGGAAGGGCCACCGACAATGACATATTTGAGATTTTTAAATTTTAAAAGTTTCATATATAAATTAGATTTCACTATGTTTTTAATTCTTACAATTTTAGATAAATGTAGTTTTTTATTCCTATTGAAATAAACAAACATTAAAATAATTTTTTGGTCAACAAACAGTCAGTGGACAACTTCTAGTAGTTATCTGTATTTTCATAGGACAATGTTGAGATAAGCATTGCTTCTTTTTTTCTTTCTCTTCTGCGTAAAACCATTTTTGTCTGCTTTTCATACAGTATTATGATGACAACTTCTCAAGTATATCTGTTAATATATTTATTTAGTATCTATTATTTTCATTACCTTAAATTTGAACTGGTAATTTAGTTTAATAATCAAATAATAACTGTGCAAGGGAGTGATTCAATTAATCTAAACCTAATCTCATTGAGTAGATCAACTTTCAAATGTTGCAATCCAAATCATATTCTACCATTCATTATTTTAACTTTTCGATTGTAGACTTTTCAGTTCAAAATCTGTCAAAATCATTTCAAACCAAGCCAAATTGGAACTCTATCACACTAATTGCAAACTAGCAATATTATAAGTTTAATTAAATGTTTGCAAAAAGTGTCTGAAATTCCTGGTCAATTTTCAGACTGATATTTCCACTGAAAAAATTTAATTGAGAAAAAGAAACTTATTGGGTGAATTATTTGGTGGAAGCCAAATTGCAGATGTCAACAACCACTTTCCAGAGCTCCCTCCTATTAGCAAAAAGAAAAACAAAGTTGTGCATTTGATACCTTAACTTTTGAGCAATAACATAACAAATGATAAATATTTAAATTATATAATTTCTTTTACGTGATGTATTTTATGGCGGATAATGGAATATGTAACCACCCAAATTTTAGTAGCTAGATGCTATAAAAAAGGTATTACATATCCATATCAAGTTCATGGTGAATAATAGATAGAATTGAAATATTATGTACAATCTTCCATAGAGAGTTTTTAAAACAAAGTATTTGAGAATGAAGGAAGAGTCAAAATGTTACATAACATAAACTTTCCTATGAAAGCAACTAATTACTCCTACGACAGTTTCAATGTTGCCTCTTCGTTATTATCTTCTATTATTATGAAACATATAGTCATAACAAGCTGATACCAAAGCCATAAACAAACAAGCAGATAAGTTAGAGTTCATTTTAAATTAAGTTTTGAAGAAAATAAAACTTATATAAAAATAATACAATTACTACATAACTTCATATAAACATAAAATTTGTACCGACACACATAGGCTCTCATGACCAATTCATATTCCAAGAACCAATAGACTTAACCTTCAGAGGACTAGTGTATTGACTAATATCATGAGACCATGCAACTATCATTGTCCATTCACTCCTACTTCTCAAGAACTATAGTTATATCATGTTTGGGTGTCTTCCTAATCCATAGAGCATGGCAGGATAAATTCTATATTTCACGAGTTCAAACTCTTGCTAAAACTCCATATATGAACCTCCATCTTATTTTTATCTATATAATCCAATTACTAGTAGGGTCAAGATGATCTATTTCAATCTTTGTTGTCAATACACTTCATGCAGTTGGGAGTGTGAGTCTAAGTTCTATATTGAGTAAAAATGAAAAAGTTGAGCATCATATAAGGATGAAGACCCATAAATCCATTGTTTTAAGGTTTTGTGTTAATAGTGATGTCAATCCCTTATGGGATTGGGCTCATGTCTCATTGGTGTTGTATCTCCCAAGTTATCCTCTCTCCAAAAGTCGAAAAGGATTTCCAAAGGCAAAGAGAAAAATTTGAGCACCACTTGGCCCATGTTGAGTGTTATCTTGGATAAAGAGCTCATTCCTTGCCTCTAATTTCGCGCTCCCATGTGGAGTGTGTGGATGGGTTATGCTTTTTGTTGATGTGACACTCTTGGGTGATTTCTTTTTGCTTATTCTAGACAAAAGGGTTGAGAAGTGTGGAATGTGTTTTGGTGTTTTTCTTAAGTTGTTAGGGCTTCCTTTGAGACCTTCATTCCTCTGCATTTGATCTTGATCCTCTTCCATCGTTTGTCTTCTCGTTTTGAGCTCTTCAAGAGATAATAAAGAGCTAAACCCATTTTGTGGATTAGATGTAACCATTTAAACTCTTATTGTTTCTATTTATATGTCTTGCCATTCAATTTAAGTATTTTGTTTTTGTGTTTCATTTTTTTTGTGACTTAATCATCCATAGCTTGCTATTTAATTAATTGGATATTGAAAAATATCTTTTATAAGCTAGAATTGAAACAAAATACATAATAAAACTTGTATACAGAAATGGAACTTAACTCATTAGTTGTATTAAATCTTCATGCGAAATAACACTTATCTTCTTTCTAATTTAATGTTGAAGTCAACCCATTTACTCAAACTTTAATTCTTGAGTAGAATGAATTTATGTTTTTTTATTAAGAGTAAATTCCTTGAGCACTAAGTGTTATATGCTTGAGAGTAGGATTCAATAAAGTTTAATCCTAACAATAACACTTCATATCATTTTTAATCTATTATGCATTCTAAGTATTTGATAAAATCCCGAAAAAAAAGTTTATTTATTTTTACACAATTTAATTCCTTAGACATCAAAATAATTTGATATTTTAAAGAACGTTTATTACTTATTATATATTATTATATGTTATTATGAAACTAGTACACTTCTCATTGACTAAATTGTTCTAAGACACGAACATTTAATTCAACTTATTTAAAGAAAAATGGTTCTTTTCTTATGTATTTTTGGAGTATAAAATATTTTAAAACAATTAAAGAAATAATTAAATATGTCTTTGTCCCTTAATTTTCAGTGAATTTTGGAATTAGTTCATTTCGAAAATTTGGACCAAATTAGTCATTCATCTTTCGAAATACGTGAATTTAGTCCTTTTAATCAAATTTTGTTAAATTTATCTTACATTTCAAGCATGTTTCATAATAGTATTTGATTTAACATTAAAGTAAAAATGTGTCAAATAATATAAACAATTCAAATACAATATTTAAATGCGTATGAAACATCAAATAAACCTAACAAAATTTGATTAAAATAACTAAATTCATGTATTTCGAAAGTTGAAGAACTAAATTGGTTCAAAATTTTGAAATGCACTAATTCCAAAATTCACTGAAAGTTAAAAGACCAAAAAACATAAGAAAACATAATTTAAACTTAATTAATAAATATGTTAACCTTTAATGATTTGATAGACGGTTAATATACATTATTACTTTAATATCTTAGAAAGAAATAACTGATTTAAAAAAATATATATGATTTATATTTGATCGGTAAGCATACTAACCTTTAATAACTTGATAGGTTATCAATGGACATTGTTAATTACAAGCGTCAAATGGAATGACAACCCAAATATTCTAACATGAAAGTTAATTATCAACCCTACATCTTGTATAAAATAAACTACTTTAGTACCTATATATTTAAGAATTAGCTTCTACAAGTTGGAAATGGAAAAACAATAATAATGATAATAGTTGAAAATTTAATAATTTAATGTTGATAAAAATAAATCTAATATACAACAAAAGTCCATAAACAATCTACTCAAACAACTTATTTATATCAAAGAAAAAGCTTAAACAAATCAAAGTGAGATGAAAGTTATCAAGACAAATGAAGAAAACTCCATCCTTTGCAAATCAATTTTGATGAGGAAAACAAGAACACTTACATTATTGTATGGATTTGTGTTTCAGAAACTAAACAGACACTTCATCCTATAAGCAAAGAACTTCTTCATTTCTAACAAAATTTTGGAATGTTGACAAATCCAATTGAATGTGTAAATAAAAACACTACAGTGTGATCAAGCAAAGCTGAAGAAAGTAACTACACATAGTGCTAGCAACACTGATTTTATGGCAACAGAACCAGGTAATCTTCCATTGTCCTTCCTTAAGAAAAGTCCTTGGTATATAGGCAAATTGATGAGAACCAAAAATCCACACAAAAGAACTTGCAACACCATTGTGTCACAAATTCCAAAGCCACCTTCCCTTAGAACTGCATCCTTCAACACACTCAGAAAACAGAACAAATTCAGCAATGCAAGAGTTGCTAATACAGTGAGCATTGGAGAGGAGGTTCCAAACTCCATGATTTCCTTCTCATAGCGTTTGGAAGCTTCTTCTTCAGTAACTTTACTTGTGATAACAAAAGTTGAATCTGAGAATCCAAAAAGCTTCAAGATGGTGTCAATGCAGGCAAAAAGATAAGAGCTTGTTCTCTTGTATAGCCATATCCGTAGTTCATTCCACCAACCTTGAAATGTTCCCCCACAGAATAAAAACTCCAACAAACTATAAGTGGCTTCACCAACAATGATATATGCAAAAGGTATGAACCATGGACTTGACATCTGATAAATCCATCAATAACTAGTTAAACACATGCATGATCAAGTATAATGATGCATAATCACAAATAGCATGTTTGATATCCTAAAAAGTGAAAGAAAAATAGAATGATGTAAATGTATGTAACAAGAGTTATTTGTTGGAAACATATTCATTGACTTTTTCCCAGAAAAAGTCACTAAACAATGTTGTTGATGTTGTTGATGCTAGTCATTCAACACATCAAAATTAACGTGATTTTTTCTGAGAAAAAGACAATGAATCCGTTCTTATTTTGTTTTGTTACCTTTGGAAACAAGGGAATGCCTTTAAGGAGGTACAATGAAGGGATGATAGAATAGTATAGTGTTGCAAAAGAGCTAGGTGCCCATAAGCAATAAATACTATATCCCATTTGGAGTGCCAAACTGATCCTTCCAAAACCATACCATGCAGGGCTAAATTTTGAAAGCAAAATTTGCAAGTCTCCTTCAGACCATCTCTTGTGTTGAACAAGTGTTTGAGGCAAGGTAGTTGGAGCTAACCCTAAGAAAGCCTTCCTTGGTGGATTGTAGTACACTGATTTCCATCCTTGGCATTGAATAGACAATCCTGTTATCACATCCTCCACTGGACACCCATATCTTAAACCCATCTGCAATTCAAGAAACAACATTATAACCTAATTTAGAAATTTAGGGTCTCTTCAGACCATTTGGAATCCGAAACTTCTGTCACTGTTTTGTTCTTAAAAATGGTCAGGAAAGTTGTAAGAGGAAGGTGTATCTAAATTGTTTTTTACTTCAACTCTTAACTGATGTGAGACTATTGGATGTAACAGAAGACTTAGTTTTAGTTTTGACATCTGTTATAAAATTATAAGAGGTGTGTATATGTTTGTGTGAGTGAGTGAGAGAGAGGGAGAGAAACCTCTTTTCCCCATAGTGTGTTTTCCTCATAGGTGCAACTTGCAAGAGCCTTTGATTCTTCTTTCAGTTCCTCCAAGCTTGTTTCTTTAAACTGATAATCTTCATTAACATTCCAGTTATTCCTATATTGATCACTGAATTTCAATCCACAAAGAGATTCTCTCCTGTGAAAGCAGCCACTTCCTACATACAAAGGACCACCACAACCATCTGCACCAGGGAACTCCACCTATTTTTTCATAACAAAATAATTGTAAATTCAATACATGTGTCTTTGAAACAAAGTTGAATACAAATAAGAAAAATAAGGAGTTGCTTAACTTATCATTAGAACAAATTTATGTGTGAGATGTTTGAACATAACATGACAGAATAAAGGTCACTTAAACTGTTTGAATGAAAGATAAGATATAAAAACTGAGTATCTTAGATTTTCATTAATGAAGTTTGTGAACTAAATCATCTCAATCCACAAATTACTCACCTCGGATATTGCTAATAGATTACTCCCATATAAATCATTCTTAGTGACATTCTCAAAAATCTGACGGAACTGCACATAAGCAATTTTGTGACCTTTCTCTTCATCCATGAAAAAACATAGAGCATCTCTCACAGACTGTGAATTGTTTGAGTACATGTCACAGTCTACATTTAGAATGATTTTCCCGTCACTGATATTAGAAGACACCCTTAACTGCATATTCACACCAAACAATTGTATAAATTTACACAATTTTACAGATGAAAGATTGATCAAAATACATAAACTAACACTATGAAAGATTTGTACATATTTTATACCAGTGAATTCATAGCTCCAGCTTTGAAGTTGTGGAAATATTGGGGTCTCTTCTCACGAGCCAAATACACCAGAGTTGGTAAAAGGAATCCATCAACATCTTTTGAATTCTCAGGGTCCTTTCTATGAAGTAGTATCTATTAAGAAGAACAAAACATGAGCAACAGGGTGTGTGTGATAATGACAAATGTCAAAAGCTAATGCACTTAATTAATTACTTGAATTCATCATGTTTAAGAAATAAATTGATGTTACTTAACTTACTTCAAAAATTGTATCATGGTCACGTCGAGAAGAATATGAATCCCACTGAGAAAATCCCTTATGCTTTAGACGTGCTTCTTTGGGTACTCCACCAAACTTGGTTGCATCTTCAATACGTCTTTCCATTTCGTTGTACAATTTCTGCATCATGAATACTTTATGTCTGTATTAAATTGTAATGAATTAAAAAAACTAAGATGGAATTATTAAGTAATCTTGTACCTTGATAGCTGTTAGCTCTTTGGTTTGATCAGAATGAGTAGAGTAACTTGATGAGACTATACTCTTAAAATATGCAGCTGGTGACCTTGGTTCCACTTTGAACTTTCTGCAAAATGGAATCCAATGTTTTGCAAAGTTTGATGCCTCCAATAGAGCATAGAACGTGATTTGAGATCCAGCATCATCAGAGAGATACACATTCAATTTCTCAGTTGGATAGTCGTAAGCCATAACAGATAGCACTGTGTTAATCACCATCATTGGTGGCTCAATATCAGGGTCTGCTGTGCACACAAATATGTCCACTCCTGGCAACTTTCTCTCATATCTGTTCCAAAAAAACACACAAATTTTCCTCACATGTACCAAATCAATGATCAACAACATAGTTTATGGGTCTGTGCAGGGAAAAATTCATTAAGGAGATAACAATGAGACTTTTGATACAAGAGTCATACGGTCATCAAGATCAACTATAGACTCTAAAACCACTGATGAATTAGGAAGACAATAGTATCAATGAAACTTGAGTCAATTAACATGAGAAATTGACAACACTTCTAATTTAAAACCTTAAAACAATAAATTTATGGGTCTTACTACTTAAATTTTTTCATTTTTACTCGATATAGAACTTAATTCATACTTGCATTTCTAACAATAGAATCTCAATCAGAAATAGAAAGTGAAGGAAAATAAATTAAATAGAAGTAGGTGGCACCTCTGAGAGAGTATGTTTCTGAAGGGTTTTCTGAAGACAAGGTTCCATCTGAAGGCCTGAGTGAGAACCCAGTAAAAGCCGAACCAGAATTCAGCACCAAGCATACCAAGCCATACCCATTTGCCATCTTCACCTTTTGCATCTATGATATGGCTAATTCTGTAAATCCATACGAAGCATATGCACACAAATAATGAAGTTGCAAAGGACCTATAGATGAGTCTTCCTCTGCTCTTTTTTGTCTCAAACAATGGAGTGTGCTCAGTGATTCCCATAACTCTGATATTTCTGTGTGCCTTGTTCTGTTGTTTGTTTTTGGGCTTTATATATTGCATTGCACATTTTCACTGCATTCATGTTTCACAGCCATTATTAACGAATTCACGTTTGAATGTTGAAAGTTGGTACATTATTGACTTTTTTGTGCTGTGTGAACCGTATTTTTTAAGGATAATATTGAAGTGGCTGCTGAATGAACGTAATATGTATCATCAGGAATGAGATGATCAATACGTGTTTCATTTTTTTATTTTTTATTTCTAAGTTCTATTTTATAATATAATGTTTTTAATTTACAGAAAATAATGAAAGAAGAAGATAAAAGCAGTTGATTATTAACACAAGTCTCGTAACATTTTTATTTCTAGCTTTGCAATTTTTAAATATCAGGAAAAGCTTCATTTTTAATAAATAAAAGGCATATTGGCTTTTCGAATGCACATGTAAAAAATGATAAAAGTATTATTATATATTTATAAATCATCTTTTAATCTTCATTTTGTAGTTCTAAAAACAAAAATAAACGAGTCTTGGTTAGATGACTTGTTAACAGAACTAGCAAATTGCAATAGCTTAATTTTGATAAGTTGTTAATTTTACATAATTAAAAAGTAAACTCAATTTGAATTTGCTAAAATATGCAAACAAAATAAAATATTATATTATATAACATTTAAGTATTAACACTTATGTGTATATAATTAAGTGTTTGAATCCCTTGAATATTTATTATTATGATTAATTATGTGATGGCAAAGTCAAACCACAAGACGCAGAAATTGACTTGAGGAACGTCTTAAATGTCATTGAATCATTTACATCGAAAAGAACTCAAACGTAAGCACTCACATAGTTTTTATTTAGAAATAACTTTGAACAACATATAGTTAGTGATCTCAATAATAATGATGCAAGTACGAATGACACGAATAACATGAAAGAAACTAAGCACATTGTATAGGAGTATTATCCACCAACTTATCTATATTTAGTAAAAGACAAAAAAATTTGTAGCACGTTTTGTTAAGGTTGTTTGAGTTTGTGCACATCCTTTGAGTGAATGCTAGATCCCTAGAAAAAATTGGGGATATCAAAATATTTGTAGGAATATGTACAAAAGTTTTGAAGATATTAAATATATAAAACATGCTAAAATTAAGTCATTTTCTTACATAAGTTATTTACAAATGGATAAAGTTTAAATATGGTTATCATGTGGTTTGAGTTTTCTTTTACATTAAGTCATGTGATATTTTGTAAGTGTGAGCCATCAAAATGTTTTCATAAAGGTTGTCCTTAGATAAGTGCGATCGATGTCAGATAAATGAGACCGGTTGGTTACGAGATCCAAATTTCTTTTTAAACTATGAAAGCGATTAGGGTTGCGTTCGAACTTTACATGAATTTGGGATAATAATTTTAAGAGGATTTTAAGAGAAAAGGAAGTGAATGTAAGGATCTTTAGACTAAAAAAATGAGAAGAAAAATTATAAAAATTTGTGATGAATTGATTGATATAGATAATAAAATAATTTATTTTATTTATTTTAAAATAAAATATATATTAAAATAAAATAAAAGGAATTATTTTAATTAATTTTTTTATTATAAAAATAAATTATATTTACAAAAATTATTAAGTATGATTTATTACGATTGAATAAAAAATATTAAATATTTTATTATATTTAATTTAGTTTTAATTGTTTATTATTTTTAACAGAATATGAAATTGTTTTCTAAATAAAAATTAACATAAAATTTAAATAATTCACTTTTTTTTTTGCATTTTTCATCGGTCTCACACAATTTGTTTTTGGAAACCGTGATATTTTATCTTAATTTTGCCTTATTACATGCAAAATTATCGCATTTTTGCGATTAGCGTGTTTCCGTAGTTGGAAACAAACGGAGCTTAAGTGTGTGGATAAACCAAACGAGTGACTTTCTTATTTGTGTTTGGACGAAAAAATTTAAATATTCTAAAAAATTAAAATATGTAGTATTTGGATTATTTATAATTGAATTTTTTTACTTTGTGTTTTTAGACAACGAATTTCAACAATTCTAACAAATTGAAATATCTAGAAATTCAATTACTTATAATTGATTTCTCTACATTTTTTAAATAATTAGTTTGGATAAAATAATTAAAATATCTTAGATTTCAATTTTTTTATTTGGATAAAACAATTTATTTTTTATTTTTTGATGAATTCAACTCTATTTTTTATTCTAACTTAACTTAATTCAACATTTAATTCAGTACGACTTGTCTTGACTTTTTATTCAAGTAGAGTCGAGTTGATTCAACCTTAGTTGGTTCGACCTGGGCCGATTTGAAATTATTCGACCTTGATATAATTTGAATTGATTCGACATCATTCAAACTGATCCAACCCAAGTTGACTCGCCTTAACCTTCAACTGTGGTAGATTGGTTTAAAATTTATGTCTAGGACAACTCGACTTGACCTTCGTTCCAGACCAGCTCGGCTCGACCTACGGCTCGGGCCGCCACGTCTCGTCCTTCAACCCGAACTGACTCGTCTCGACTCTCTACCTAACTCGACTCATGTGAACTTTTTATGTCCTAACCAATGAGAAATTACACAACTTGGAAAATTTCAATTTCCTTCTTTTTTGAGTATATTTCAATTTCTATTATTTTAGTTATTTGAAATACCTTTTTAAAATTTCTCAATTTTAATTTTCTTATCCAAACATGTCATTTTCTTTAAAGAATTTCAAAATTTTCAAATAAATGAATTACTCTCTTAAATTGTCTCATCTAAACACACCATTAAAAAATATTGGAAACATACAAGACACAAAATGTCATCCTAACTGTTAACACAATTATATTACATTCGAAGTCATTAAAGATAAATTCTTACAATTACATTGTAGGTTGGATTGTCCTCGTTAATTTAATCATAACATATAAATTAATCTCTATAAATATGTTTAGAAGAGAAAGATAAAGAAAAGAAATACCTTTCGTAAAATAAAATTATCTTATATAAATTAAAAAAAAATTATAGACTTAATATTTTGATTTCTATATTTAGACTTATAAATAACTTAAGTTCATATTTTTTTTTCTCAATTGAGTTTCTCACATTTGTTAAATTGATATTAACATTGTTTAAAAGTATCATATATCAAAATTTGGTTGATCACTTGTCTTGGAACTCCACTTTTTTTTGTTTTATTTTTCTCCCTCCACCTTCCACCACTTCCCACCACCTTCTTTCACCTCCCACCGTCTTCCTCCAGCTTCCTCCCACTGATTCCCTCCACCCACCACCCACTAAATCCTCATTTAATTTATAAAAATATAATAGAATTATGTTGAGGTGTCATAATGTCTTACTAACCCTCTTGTTTTTGTCAGTTTTTTTATCATAGAGTTTCACTAACATTTCGCAATTTAATAGAATTTTATTAGAAGGAAAATAATTCAGTATAGGTGATTCATTAACAAAACTTTTGTTAAGAAAATAATTTGTAATAAACACTCACGAAAAAGTAAAGAACTTTTAGATTATTTTATTCGCAAATACTACTCATATATTAGTTTATACAATTAATATAAGCATACATACAAAGTAAATATAATATCCTACAAAATTATGATACTATTTTCTTCTTATAAGAGCCAACAAATGTTTATAAGAGCCAACAATTTATATATATATCTATATATATCTATATATATATATATATATATATATATATATATATATATATATATATATATATTTTTCTCTTATATATATCACACATATATAAATAGATATGTCAAACAGACGGGATGTGTGTGTATATTACAAA
>Ga0099822_1007076_pt1 | contig 14550 bp, 9 predicted proteins | sample CowpeawhiteBW_FD_76839 | JGI IMG/M metagenome (GOLD analysis project Ga0099822, IMG submission 76839) | Root nodule microbial communities of legume samples collected from California USA - Cow pea white BW | ecosystem: Host-associated > Plants > Roots > Nodule | place: USA: California | collected...
AAATTTAAATAAAGTTTAATGTAAAATATAAATTTAAATAAATTAAATATTGTTAAAAATATGTAATAGAAATATCACTTGTAATAAAAGTATCATCATTACATTTATAAAAAAATTAAATTTATTCTAAATTTGTAGCACATAAAATTAAAATTTAAAAAAAAAAATTTAGAACTGAAATCAAATCAACAAAAATGAGAACCAAATTGAGATTCATACAATCACTATATTAGATTGACACGTGGCACACTACAAACCTGACACGTGGCATAAATATTTAAAAAAAAAATTAACAAAAAAAATAAGGAGCTGACACATGGTACCTACTTAATGGTGTTAGTTCTATTTACAGAAAGGACCTATTTGATACTAATTTACAAAAACGATACCTAATTGAGACTAATAAAAATACGAGGACCAAATTAAAATTTTACGACAAAAATGAGGATCAACAGAATATTTTAATTTATATTAAATATGTAGTGACAGGTTGATATAAAAAATGTTAAAAGAAAAACTAAAATAACATCATTTTAGTGACACGGTCTTCTTAAGATTATTTTTAATTATACATCAACAGTTAGACATCAAACATATTAACAAAATGAAAAATCAGAAAGCTAAGTTTTTCGTCATGTGTTTTATTTTGTCAAACTTAGTTTTCATTGTTGCAATTTGAAGTTAATGAATTAATTTTCAAGATTTTAAAAATTTATTTAAATTTAATCATTTCGTAAACTTCGTAACAGTAAAAAAATTAGCATAATAATTAAATTTAAATATAAAAAATATTTAAAATTGCTTATTTTTAAAATTTTAGAGAACTGAATTCGTTAATTTAAAAAGATAAAGATCAATACAATTATGAAAATAAACTACAAAGACACAAATATACAATTTTTTTCATAAAAGAGTGAAATAATATAATATAAAATAAAACTGCGGAAATGATAAAAGTTCATTCATAAAAGTGACAGTTAAGTCTTTGATTTCCACTCATAAAATCATACCAGTGATTATCATTTGATTTCATTTCATTATAATTTATATTTTAATCCCTCTTAAGAGAGGATAGTTAACTTTACTGAGTATTAAATAAATAACAAAAATATTTTCATGGATCAAGTCGTGTTCGGTCACCATTGCCATCGTATAATAGGTGTTTGGTTATGGTCACATCTTTTTATAATAATAAATGTAAATTAAAAATATTATTAACTTCAGGAGACAATTATTGGATGCATTGATGTAGACGAAATTAATTTAGTACAAATGGTTAATAATATTAAACATTAATGATGATATATAGAAAAAAAAAGACAGATTTTTAATAAAACGTGATATGAATGGTTAGGCCCGAGAGAGAGATGAACATTGACCAATTATATTGAACAAGTAGATCAAGTAGATTAGTTGTGCCACAACCACTAAAATAAAATCCAATATAGGGTCATAGTTATCCAACACCAACCAAGCACAAAAACTTCAGTTTATTCAAAACAAATTCAGTGTGAAAATCAATAGGAACAGTGACGCGAATCCATAAGTGTACTAGTAAAAAATATTTATTAAAGTATACTATATTAACACTTTATCAAGCTTTATCAATTTTTTTTTTTTAAATATCCACTTCTCCTTTTAAGATTTTATTTTCTTAGAAGCAACATGTTCCATTAGTTTCCTAAATAAGTTTGTCGATTTTATTTTATTTATTAAAATTAAAATATAAATACTTTTATCTTTTATACAGACCACGTATAATTTCTTATCAGATAATCTTGAGCAAAGGTAGTCTTTTTGAATATTTTTATTTTTGTTTAACTGCATCTAATTTTATTTAGCTATGATAGTACATTTCTTATAATTTTCATTCATTTTTTTTTTATATTACGCAATCACGTATAATCACTAAGTTTACTACAGAATCGTATGCACATTTTTTTTTTTAATTTATTGATGTGTATTAATGTTTTTATATCGCAAAATATCAGGACAAAAAACTCACCCGAATGGTTTACTTAAGTAACTAATAGACTTTAACCATTGACGTGTTAGAGAGTTATACCTTAGTTAGTAGTTATTTATGATTATTTGACATCATGATTATGAATAACTAAGTATAGGTAGGACAATATGATATAGTCATGTACCTTCTTAATATATAAACAAATATTTAAACTTCTACAAACCCTCTTCAAATTCAAGGATAAATAGAATTGTACAATATAAAAAAATCAATAAAATACTTGCTGCATTCAATAGTAACTTTTAATTTACTTAGACATTTATAATATTTTATATATTAATTTTGATATTATAATTTGAATGGTTAATTTAATATATAATAAACAAAGATTTTATCTTAAATAATTATTAAATGTTAATCATATTTTTAGAGTTACCCTTTTTAACATATTAAAAATTACATAACATAAAATTATTATTATTATTATTTTATTTTTCTCCTTTTACTCAATTTAAAACTAATATAAATATTTTTATTCATAATTATTTAAATAATATTTTACGAAAAAGTAATGATTATTTTTCAAAAAATAATATTAGATTTATTGTTTGTAGTATAAAAAGATAAAAGGTAGAATTATTGTAGAATATAATAAATATATTACTTAATTGAACAATAAGCTTAAATTAATTATATTAATTATTTTAATTAATATTGTTGAATTAACTTACCAAAAACACTTAACATATATAAGGAAAAAAACAAAAAAAAAAGTGATAAATTTGAAAGCTAAGAAGATGAATAATAATACTTATGTTTGAATTTCTTTTCCAAAATATTTCGACTTTATAGTACGTATAAATTAATAAGTGGTCACGTGAAAGTAACCATAAATTAATAATGATTTCCGAATCTGAGAATAACAGCAATGCTGCGATCCATGTACGAAACCAAAGAGAAAAGAGACCTAGTTTCATTTTTTTTTTCCGTCACATGCCAAAACTAATCACCACATACTCATAAATCAAACTCATGATAATATTATATTTCTTCTCCATTTTTTTTTTCTTTCACGTGCCAAAACTAATCACCACATACTTATAAATTAATTTCATAATAATTTCGTAAATTAAACCCCTTGTATACTCTGGTTGTAAATCATCTGCACAGATTTAACCTTTCAAATGTTTTATTCTTGTTTTTCCCTCTCCGGATCGATCGTATTAAAATAATTTCGACATTTAATTAGCATAATAGCTACAACCACATTCATAATGGATGAAGTACCCTTATCTTATACAATACGTTCCACCTCACAAAAACATGCTTCATAAATAAATAAAGATTACGTTGTATTTGCCACGTCCTTAAACAAACATCCACATCAGATTATGTTGTATGTTTGTAGTCTTGTAGATTTGTAGATGTAAGTAATTATAATTATAATTACAACACTATTCTTACCTTCATTCTCATCCAGATAAGAATAACACAGCAAAAAAGAAAACAAATTTGTCCACTAATTCTGAAAATTCAATAATAAATCCTCCACGCATATATTTATTTCTACCCAACAAAAGCTTCCACGGCAAAACCATTCTCTGTAACAGCAGTTCTTGGTTCTCTGCAAGATGATCGGAGAACACACAGAGTCACATGTTTCCGATGACCACAAGGTACCTCTTCTGCCCATTCAGGAGGCAGCGGAGGGAACACAGAGAGGCGTCTCCTTCACCTTCAAAACGATTCTAACACTGCAAAACTTCTATGTCATTCTGGGACCTTTGTTGTCCCTTTTCATATGCTTCTTCGTGAAGCTTGACGGTCCACCCACGAGCCAGAAAATGCTTGGTGTGATTGCTTGGGTTTTTACTTGGTGGGTGACCCAAGCCGTGCCGCTTCCGGTCACCTCCATGTGTCCTTTGTTTCTCTTCCCCATCTTCGGGATTGCTTCAGCTGACACCGTGGCGCACTCCTACATGGATGATGTCATCACCCTCGTTTTGGGAAGCTTCATTCTCGCTCTCGCCGTCGAACGCTACAACGTTCACCGGAGATTGGCCTTGAATGTGAGTCACCCCTCTTGCCTTCACTTTCGTTCAATTTTCGCACTTGTTTTACCATCGCAATTGAGTTTTCATCAGTGTCAGCCATCAGCGATCCGGGGGTTTTATTGATTCAATCTCTTCAATTCTTTTATGATTATTCACACCTTTTTTTTCTGGTTCATAATAAGAAAAAAATATTTGTTTTGCCATTATTTTGGGCAGACGGTTTCATCGCCACGTATGCTCAATTATTTGCTTTTGAAATAATAGAATTCTTGACTTTTTTCTCTCTAAGCAAGGGGAAGAAAATTTTGTATTGAATTATTCTATTTTTTTACTTATAAGTAGTTGTAATCCTTAAATAGAAGACGTAATGAACACAGAAGATTAATTATTATATTTAATCTTTCATACTGTTTTTTCTTAATTAAAATTGGGAAGGATTTATAAGAAAATAAATAGAGAATATTATTGTTTTTCTATTTGTGGCTGGTTTGAAATGTGAGATGATATTTTATATTAGGTGGTGGGAAAAGAGGCTATGTTCTATTTCTCTTTTTCTCTGTAGTGGCAAAGAAAAAACATTAGGAAGTGTGATATGATTTGTGAACGTGGCATGGGGCCTGCAGGTAACGTTGCTGTTTTGCGGCGATCCGGTGAATCCAGCGCTGTTACTGTTGGGGCTGTGTGCGACGGTATTCTTCGTGAGCATGTGGCTGCACAACGTGGCGACGGCGGTGATGATGATGCCGGTGGCGACGGGGATCGTGCAGCGGCTGCCTGCGGTGCACGAGCAATCGGGGGCGGTGAACAAGTTCAGCCGTGCGGTGATTCTGACGGTGGTGTACGCGACGCCGATTGGGGGAATAAGCACTCTAACGGGAACGGGTGTGAACTTAATAATAATCGGAATGTGGAAGAGCCTCTTCCCCGAAGCAAAACCAATAAGCTTCAACACGTGGTTCTTCTACGGTTTCCCTGTGGCTATTCTCACCCTTATTTGTTTTTGGTGCATACTCTGTCTCCTCTACGTGCCCAAAGGTTCGGGTCGTGCTTTGTCTTCTTACTTGGATAGAACTCACTTGAAAAGGGACCTTGAAGCTCTTGGTAAGTTTCTGACTTCAACCTTACACAGTTTTCGTTTACTTTACTCTCCAGATTGTGCAATTAGAAAATATAATGGGGGAGGCGCAGAAAAAACCTTCCCAAGCTTCAGCCTTGTCGTTTCCTTGTCGTGTTATATTCTCTCTTTTGTTTTACTTCCATTTGCATCTTTCAATTATACGTGTCCTGTTCTTCATCATGGCCTTCCATTCACAAGTTTATGCTTATCTGGCAACCACGACACCTGTCACTTCAATCTACCAATTTCCTCGAAGATATTTTACAAAAATAAATATGTTCTAATTAGTTAATTTTTTAATAATAAAAAATATGACATTTAATACATTTATCAAACCTAGGACTATAATTATCACTGTGTTTTAAGAGGTGTGGAGAGGACACAACGTCATCCACCTTCACGATGGAAAATGAATAAAAGGAACAAGTTGGGGAATGTGGGACACGTTAACATTCTTTTTTAAACGGTACCACTTCTTTTTAAGGACTTGCAATTTTTAAAATTATTTTAACATTTAAATCATGATATTTTACTGTAATTCAGAAAAATCTTTAATGTATATTTCTATAATAATTAGAATAAAAAAATTTATATTTATTAACTTGTTAACAATATTTTTCAAGAAATACAGCTAATATAATTAATATATAACAGCTTATAAAAACTATTACAGAACTTCTTCTTTTTTGCATACTTTGATTGATGAAGTTTTTGAATGTAAATTGTTAAATTTAGATAGAAAGTGAAAAAAAGAAGAAGAAAAAGATAGTCTGACACACCAAAGGCAAGTAAAATTTAAAACATTTGTTTTTTCTTCTTACTTCAATATTATTGAAGAGGTTGATGGCCGACCTCATCGTACTAAGTGGGTGCGAGAGATAATGATGACGGACATATTTGGAATGAGCATCCCATGGAAGTTGCTGGGTGCATTTTAACGATGCACATTATCGACACGTCTCAAATGTCCTTTACAGCTTTATCGAATAATAAACTGCATCCTTGGTAGAAAAGAAAAATACTTTATAGACCTGTCGTCCAAAAAGTTAAAGCAAATTCAATACTTTATCGATGTTTGCAGGTCCCATGGCTTTCGCTGAGAAGATGGTGTTGTCCGTGTTTGGGGTATGCAAGTCTAAATATATACATTTTAAATTACTACATTTAATCACGGAGGAGCTTAATGTGTTTTGAACTAATGCAGTTGCTGATCGCATTGTGGATGACAAGAAGAATCACAGATGACATTCCTGGATGGGGATCTTTGTTCCACGGTCTTGTTGGAGATGGAAGTGTCAGTGTAAGTATCGTGTTTGTTTGACTCATGACACAAAAAATTGTAGTCGTGAACTAATGAAACAGAAGGAAATAATGTAGGTTATGGTGGCTGTTTTATTGTTCATAATCCCAAACATGAAGCAAGAGGGGGAGAAGCTAATGAGCTGGAATGAGTGCAAAAGGTTACCTTGGAACCTGATTTTGCTTCTGGGAGCTGGTTTTGCCATAGCTGATGGAGTACAATCCAGTGGTTTAGCAGATGTGCTTTCACAAGCCTTGGATTTCTTGGAAGATGCCCCATACTTGGCCATTGTTCCTGCTGTTAGTCTGATATGTAGCATTATTACTGAGTTCATCACCTCCAATGATGCCACTGCTACTCTTCTTGTGCCACTTCTTTATCACATAGCCAGAACAATGCACGTGCACCCGCTTCTTCTCATGGTACCTGGAGGAATAGCAACCGAGTTTGCCTTCTGGCTTCCAACCTCAACACCTTCAAATGTAGTTGGCTTTGCCACCGGACACATAGAAATCAAAGACATGCTCAAAGTTGGTGTGCCTCTCAAGGTTGCTGGGATTGTTGTGCTGTCTATTCTAATGCCTTCACTAGGTGAGTTATATACCTAAGTACCATATCTGTTTCGGCAGACATATATGCTTTAAGAAAGTTAAAAAATGTTTCTGATGTCAAGTGATTTTGTTGTTGCAGGGACATTTGTTTTTGGAGCAAAAACATAAGTGATGTTGCCAAAGGAACACTCTTGTCGGATACCAGATTTGTTTATTCTCCGAATTTCATTTTGATTTATAAATTTGGGCTGTCTACACGCTTTTGCAGAATGTTGTTTGTCTATGGGAGATGAACGGACGTTTAAATATGCAGGGCGAAGGAGATGGGAGAGAAACAACTCCATCTCTTTTATTTTGTATTTGTTTGTTAATTTGTTTATAATTTTTTTACAGGGTTACATCATATAAATATAATGATATAAATAGGGCGAGATTCCAACTATTGTAAAACTTTGTACCAGTAGCAGAAGAAGGGAATTGATTTCTTTTTTTCCTATGTAAAATGCATTTTGTTGATTAGAAGGTGTTGGAGTTCCTGTTGACCTGCTTGCATTTTGGCTTGGTAATTTTGCAACGTACCTTTGTAGATTGGCTTGTCCATAACTAACTAACTATGTTCTGCAATGACTAACTGCAAAAGGGTCATGAACAAAGATAATGAAAAAAATTGATTTATAATTAAGAAATATAAAAAAATAAAAAAACAAAAAATTTATTCAAAAACTTAACATATAACATTGTAAAAGAAAATTATCAAAATTTAATTATTAAAATATTTTTTTACACGTTTTACTAAACTGTTGGAGAAGTCAGAAAAAAAATTATAAAACTTGAAAAATGAAGATAAAATTAGCTTGCAAAGACCAAGAGGCTAAAAATAGCATATAGTCCAATTTTAGTAATGAATTTGAAAATAGTAAAAGTAGGATTATCAAAGTTAATATTTTCAAACATAAAAAAAAAATATAAACTCTCACTATTAGACTGTGTTTGAACTTGGAAATTTTCTGTTCACGAGAGAGAATTACCTGAATTAATTTCCTGTTTGTTCCAACTTATTTAAGCTGATTTCTGGACGAGAGAACAAATTGTCATCCTCTCAAATACCATAGATCTTTCGTGATTTACTGAAGATAACAAGCGAAATTACAAATATGGCCTTGCATTGAGAGGTGAAGGAACTGATTTTGGGGTAATGTCAGGGGTTGATTCCCTTCTTTTTTGTGTACGCATAAAGATTTTCATGTCTTTTGTTTCAAATTTCATCTCCAATTTTGTTTAAAATAATATTATTTGAAATACTAATAAATTTAATAATGACAAAATTATTTAATTGATGGTATTATTTTTTTAATTAAATATTTAAGAGAAAATTATTTTCAATCAATCATATATTATTTTTAATTAATTACACTTACTAAAATGTTTATTTTAAAAATACATTATTTTTTCTATTAACTAAAATTAATTTTAACTAAATTTGAAAAGAGTAATTTAACAATAGGGACAAAAGAGTAATTTTATATTTAAATTTATTAACTTTTTTTTAATTTATCATGCACATGACATTATACAAAAACTTTCATCTCAAATCTACCGATAATATATATATATATATATATATATATATATATATATATATATATATAAAATAACAAAATCCTTTTTGTTTGTCATTGGTTTATGGAGGAAAAAATAACTAATTATTATATTCTTAATATTTTTTAAGTTTAAATATTGATTTGATTATAATCTTTGCTTAATTTTTTTAATCTGGTTATAATATTTTTTTATTCAATTTAATTATAATATTTGTCTATTTGTTCAATTTGGTCCTTTTTGTTAACATAATTATTAAAATAGTTAACGGATTGTGAACAATGACTACCATATGTTATTTTGTGATTTTTTTTAATTTTTTAATTAAAAAAAATGTCCACATGTCAAACCAATAAATATCATGCCGATCAGTATTTTATATTCAATTTGGTCCCAATTTTTGGTTAAAATTGAGCAATTTTGTTTCTCTTCAAATTGAGACCAAATTTAATTTTTATATAAATATTATATCGATATTCTTATTAAAATTGACATTTTCATTAAATATTTTTAATTTAGATTTAGAGTTGGTTTAAAATTAAAATGAAATTTTTTAAACCAATGGTGTTATTCTCCAATCATAAAAATTTTCATTATAATTTTAAACTAACTCTAATCCTAACAAAAAATATTTAATAAAAATGTGAATTTAAAAAAATACCAATATAACATTTATATAAAAATTAAATTTGGTCTCAATTTAAAAAAGGATAAAATTGATCAATTTAAAAAAATAGACTAAATTAAACAAAAATAACTAATATCAATATCAAATTAAATATAAAATATCAATTCTGTCACATTATTGACTTGACACATGGATATACTTAAAAAGATAAAAAAGATAATCAGAAAAATTACAAAGTGACATATGACAGTTATTGTTCACGATCCCTTAATTATTTTGACGATGGAGAAAAAATAATCAAATTAAACAAAATTAAAAAATATTAAAACTAAATTAAAAAAAATATTATGAACAAATTAAAAAAAATGTTAGAATCAAATCGGTATGTAAGCCTATTTTTTAATATCAACTATATCTATAGTAAAAAATTTCAACTATCTTATCACTTAATATTGTTTTTGTAACTTTTTTTATCACTATATAAGTCACATTGTTGACTTCAATTTGTCTGCCGAGGATAAAATATTTCATTGATTCCTCTAAATTAATTTTTGACTTAGAATTAATAGTAGACAAAGAAAGTTGATATCTTTTCACACATCAAATTCATATGTTATGATTTATTCTCTGGCTGCATCTTCCTTGGGTAGACAAAATTTCAACATTGAAAATTCTTAACATGATTACAAAATGACTTGCGTATTTAAGATCTAAAGTTTTGCTCAAAATAAAAAGCTCAATAATACTTTCACAAATCTCAAACTGAATTATTTCAGACAATAATTTATAATTGTATCAAATATATATACAAAATAGTGATGTTATGCAATAATATGATAATTTTCAAATAAGATAATGTTAAACATTATTAACTTTAACATTTATGTTACACCGATATCTTAAAGTTAATTAATTATTTATCGTCATAAAAATTTATTACAAAAAAAAAAATACAAATGAGAAGATCACACCAAATTCATGATAAAATTTATACTTCACCGGACATAAACAAATTATATTTATTATAAAAAATCTAAATAATAAATGAAGACAAAAGAATAAACCATTTATATGGTCATTTATGAATAAAGGCTAAATTAGCTAATTTATTGGCATAATGATTTCTTTCACGTACAACATGAGAAACTTTGAATTACATATACCTATAAAAATATAAGAACCAATGTCTCTTTAAAACTCAAAAGAACCACTCATTGATCCAACAAATCATGACAAACTAAAAAAGAATCACTTTCTAACCAAATATTTAAAAGCCCTTCCTTCTAGTATGCTATAAATGCTCTCGTAAATTCAGCTTAAATAAAAGTCTATACCACTAAAAAAATTAAAAAACTCATTATATATTCATTTGACTTTTTCAAAAATATCAGCACATAAACCAATTAGGACAACTCCTAATTATATAAATAAAATTATCCTCACTAATTTGAATATTGATAAACTTTAACATAACAAAATTAGAGATAATATTATTTATATTTTTAGATTTATTATCGATTATATGTATTAACTTCTTAATTAATAAATAGCAATAATATCATATCTTAATATACTATTCCTTTATACACTTTATATAGATAGTACTATCACTCAATTATTTATGACCACTATTTCAGAATAAAACGAACTAAAGATGTATAATTAAAACTAGTGTAAAATATTTAAAGTAAATAAGATCTTATAAAATCACTTAAAATTCAAGCTGTACCTATATTGCATAAGAGCATGCTCTACGAAAAATTACTTGTCAAGTTAGGTAAACTCAAACTTTGAGGTATAAAGTTTTATATATTTTTTATTGTATGTATGCAAATTTTTATATATGCTTTCTAAGTGGGAACGTGTACAAATAGTAAGACCACTTTCTTACGCAAGAATGACATTTCGATTAGTTTATATTATTAAGAAAAATTATGTTTTGACAAAGTTGTCATAAACAGAATTAAAACAAATAATTCTTTTTATTTTTTAACCAAAATGAAGTAATAAGTTGTACTTTTTTATTTAAATAAATGGTAGTTTGTCTTTGTTATTTTTTTTTTTGTTAAAGTATCATTTTTCTATTATTAATGTAGTTGAGGCTAGTTCTTTAAGGAGGAATATTGTGCACGTATAAAATATGTGCTATATATTCAAAGCAATTAATTTTGTTTTTTTTATTATTTACATTGATCATATTATATTTGATCTCTTTTTCGATCTCTTATTACATGTCGGGTCACTAATTTCTTTCTCTCTTTTAAATGTTTATATTTAATCTTAAGTTGTATATGCTTCTAACAAAAGATATGATTTTTACTTTATTTTTCATCCCCATTTATAATATTATTTTTGATAAATTCACACCCTCCGAGAAGAAAACCAATTTAAAATAATAAATTTGCAATACATTTAAGCTATAGTTGTTAATGTAAGCATTTATTATCTCAAATCAGATAAAAAAAAAAAGAAAAACTTTTGTTATTTACAAAATGTGAGTAAAAATGTTTGAAAAGATATAAGTGATGCTTCATTTACTAAGAGTTATAAAAGATATAAGTGAAACTTATACTGAGTATTTGTATATAATTCACTTTATTATTTTTTATTCAATATTAATATGTGCAGAGAACTATTTTCCGTTTATTTAGCTTATAATTACTATAACGCAACCAAACGTGCATGGATCATTAGCATTGACCAAGAAACTCTATAGAACAATTAATAAACATTCACGTGAAAAAATCCAATAAAAAATACAGCCACGCAAAGGGCACCAAAACTGGAACAGTTTATTCGTTTAGGAACTATAATAATGACACTAATTAATCTCATTTAATCCGAACACCTCCGGCAAACCCATCTTCTGCGACAGTTTCTAGTTCTGTCCGAGATGACCGGAGAAGAAACTCCGTTACCTACTTCCGATGATCACGGAGCACCGCTTCTCCCTGTTCACGAGGCGGTGGAAGGAACACAGAGCATTGTCTCCTTCACCATGAAATCAATTCTAACACTAGAAAACTTCTATGTCCTTTTGGGACCTTTGTTGACCCTTCTCATATGCCTCTTCGTGAAGCTCGAACCTCCCAATAGCCAGAAAATGCTTGGCGTGGCAGCTTGGGTGTTCACGTGGTGGATAACGCAAGCCGTGCCGCTTCCGGTGACCTCCCTGTGTCCTTTGTTTCTCTTCCCCATGTTCGGAATTGCTTCAGCTGATAGCGTGGCGCACTCCTACATGAACGATCTCGTCACGCTCATTTTGGGAAGCTTCATTCTCGCTCTCGCCGTGGAACGATACAACGTTCACCGGAGACTGGCCTTGAATGTTAGTCACTCACTCTTTTTGTTGCCTTCCACTTCAGTTTCACACGTTACTATATATTTGTGAGCCAACATCACGTGGACCCAACAGGTAACTTTGCTGTTTTGTACCGATCCGGTGAATCCGGCGCTGCTATTGTTGGGGCTATGTGCGACGATCTTCTTGGTGAGCATGTGGCTACTGAACGTGCCCACGGCGGTGATGATGATGTCGGTGGTGACGGGGATGTTGCAGCGGCTGCCGCCGATGCAGGAGCAGTCGGAGGAGGTGAGAAAGTTCTGCAAGGCGGTGATTCTGACGGTGGTTTACGCGACGCCGATCGGAGGGATGAGCACCTTGACGGGTACGGGTGTGAACTTGATAATAATTGGGATGTGGAAGAGTCAGTTTCCTGAGGGAAAAGCAATAAGCTTCAACACATGGTTCTTCTTCGGATTCCCCGTGGCTATCCTCATTCTGATTTGTTTTTGGTGCATTCTCTGCCTCCTCTATCTGTCTAAAGGAACTTCTCGCGCTTTGTCTTCTTATTTGGGTAAAGTTCATCTGAGAAGAGACCTCGAAGATCTTGGTAAGTTTCTCCCTAACCCGATGCACTATAGTACACTTTTTAATGTCAATTGTTTCCCTATATAAATAAGACTTTGTCGAATTTTTATATATCCGAATGAAATTAATTAAATCAAATGGAATTCTTTTATGGTTGTTTATAGGTCCCACGACTTTTGCTGAGAAAATGGTGTTGTCTATATCTGGGGTATGTATGTATACCTTCTAAAGTTTTATATCTAATGATGAAGGAACTTAATGTGTTTTCAAATAAACAACTACGTAGTTATTGTATTATGGTAAATACAGTTGCTTATAATATTATGGATGACAAGAAGAATCACTGACGACATTCCTGGATGGGGGGTTTTATTCCATGGACTTGTTGGAGATGGATGTGTCAGTGTAAGTATTCTGTAAGAGTTTTTAGTTCATATATATAACTCATCACACAAAAAATTTGTTCTTCTATGCAATGTGATGATGCAGGTTATGGTGGCTGTCTTACTGTTCATAATCCCAAACATGAAGCGAGAAGGGGAAAAGCTAATGAGCTGGAATGACTGCAAAAAGTTACCTTGGAGCCTCGTTTTGCTTCTAGGAGCTGGTTTTGCCGTTGCCGATGGAGTACAATCTAGTGGCTTAGCGGATGTGTTATCAGGGTTCTTGAATTGCTTGCAAGACACTCCATACATGCCATTGTTCCTGCTGTTTGTGTAATATGTAGCATTATTACTGAGTTCATCACCTCTAATGCGGCTACTGCAACTCTTGTTGTCCCACTTCTTTATCAAATAGCCATAACTATGCATCTGCATCCACTCATGCTCATTATCCCCGGAGGAATAGCAACAGAGTTTGCTTTCTGGCTTCCAACTTCAACGCCCTCAAATGCACTTGGAATCGCTACTGGACACATAGAAATTAAAGACATGCTCAAAGTAGGTGTGCCACTCAAGGTGGCTGGGATTGTTGTCTTGTCTCTTCTCATGCCGTCACTAGGTGCGTTTCCTACCTTCTATGTTCTGCTACACAAATGCTTTTGGGGCTGATAATCAAGTCTCGTTGTTGCAGGAACTATTGTTTTTGGAATACATAACGATACTCGTGAACAACTGATATTGATGAAGGAAAACTCTTGGTTAGTAGCAAATTGATTGCTTCATCCACTTCTACTTTGTTTTGTAAATTTTGATTGAGTCTGTTATCATTCCCAAAACACTATTACATCATTACATGTGCAATGATGTCTTGTACTATATTTATCAAATGGGTAATAATATATTTTTCATCCACCATTTTACTTTTTACTTTTATCTGGTATATATATATATATATATATATATATATATATATATATATATATATAAAAAAAAACGTATACTCTTTGTGGTGTGTGTGTGTGTAGAGTGTTTATTTGAGAGAGAGAGAGGGGTATTTGTGTGTTTTTTTTTGTGTTCTCTC
>Ga0099822_1007078_pt1 | contig 14547 bp, 10 predicted proteins | sample CowpeawhiteBW_FD_76839 | JGI IMG/M metagenome (GOLD analysis project Ga0099822, IMG submission 76839) | Root nodule microbial communities of legume samples collected from California USA - Cow pea white BW | ecosystem: Host-associated > Plants > Roots > Nodule | place: USA: California | collected...
AAAAAAAATAAAAAAAAATAAAAAAAATATATATATATATATATATATATATATATATATATATATATATATATATATATTAATATTTTAAGTGGGTCAAAATTAAAAGAATATTTTTGGTATTTTCTTTTAAATTTGGGGGAACTGACCAAATTGTTGGAGGTGCAGGAAAAAAAAAGCCTAGTATTACTATTTATAAAACAAAACACTCGTCCATTTCAAGGAATAATAAAAGTATCAAACCCAACTTAAATAACTTGTCGAATCTCTAGTGATAGTAGTTTCCATAATCAAAATCATATCTATCACTTTCTGCATAAAAAAGGTACTAGAGATAATAACTTTCTGCACCCCATCAAATTTCTTCTTCCACCAACAAAGTACTTTCCGAAACTGTTTTCCAATAGAAGGAGGGAACGTTTGCTTTCCGGAATTATTTATTATATTTCAGAAAATAAATTCCAGAAATAATGGGTGTATGTAGGATATGATTCAGGAAGTAATTGCCCGTACTAGAAACAACAAATTATAAACAGAAATTACCCATGAAAGCATGATGAAACCTTTTTGACAACCAAATACACCACGAGCCTTTTTGACAAAAAGGAGGATGAAACCTTTTTAGGATGTAAATCTACTTCCAAAAACTTTAAATAATGTGCTTTTGGACGTAGGTTTTCATTCATATAATTGGTACAACATTTGTCAACCCAATTGATCTGAACATAAATTAAAAATATGATTTAGGAATCCCAAGATCTATTTGATATAAGTGTCGCATTATCCTCTATCTTGTGCAAATAATTAGGAATCCCAAGCAAATCAACTATTGAAACATTTGCGCTATTTAAAATTAACCCTTTCAACATTACTAACCTGCCAATAAAGTTACCGATTAATGAATAACATAAATAGATTATCGAATAAATGATAAATTTATAAAAAAGAAAGTCTTGTGTATTAATCATTAGTCCCACAAAGCAATGTTGTAGATACATGTACCCTTATCATATCACATGTAATAGACTAGTAGACCACAACAATAGATGCTTAGGTGGCATTCCAACCTATGGCCATAATGCTTTTTTAACTTATTGACCGATGTGGGTCCATAAAGCTTGTATTAGCATCGGATCACAGTTTAATTTAATTTTCTGTCATGTGCTTAATTATGCTATCCTAGACTCTAGTCACAAGACAAAAACAATTGACAACTGATGAATTGTTTTTCAAGGAAAATTCCCACGAAAAGTTCAACACCAATGAAAATTCATATAAAAAATTTTCTTCCTTATTTATACTTTATATTAAACTTGCGAATAGAACTTGAACTCGTTAAATTCCTAACAATCTACTAATATCATTCTCAGCTTACAAATCAATAATGATTACTACATGGGTTGCTTTTTCATTATCATGCAATCTTGTTAAATCAATAGTTAAAAAATAAGGCAATTCGAAGTTCCTTAAAGAAAAGTAATATGCTACATTCTGCTTCCCCTTTCAATAAATAAATGCACTAACATACAAAATTCAATAAAGAATCATGAAGAGAAAAAATCAAGATCCTACACAAACTTTAGTTCCAGAAGTGGCTATCTCAAACTATGAAGCTAATTCCCAATGGGGGCACATCAATGGTGATAGAAAGCAATTGAATTGCTTGATAACAGCTCCAGCCAGGTCTGTACATTTAGTTTGAGGAGTGAAAAATATATGCCACTTCCATCATTCATGAAAAAAAACACATGCTACCATCCCTCTGCAAAAGTATGCCAAAAGAACCATCAGTTCAAATTAAGATCAATAACATAATAGATTTGGATAGTATTTGAGAATTTAATGAACATATATTGTAAATGTAAAATTTTTACATTGTCAACCAATAAGAAATAATTTTTTACATCATCTTAAATGTTAATTATTATTAAAATAAGAGAAAAGTTAAATAAACAAATTTGTGGGTTCCACATCCTACTTCATGATTCTCTTTCATGATTTTGTAGTTTTCAATGATTTTTTTACTTATGGGAGGTGTGTTAGAAAGAGTGTGTTTTTAGCACTCCTCTAAAGTATACAAACTTATTATAAATAATAGTTTTTGATTGAATGATAGCACAAAAAAACAATTATACTGACAGAACAAATATTTTTCATTCCTTCCAAAGACATTTTAAAAGCAGCAAAATGAACTAATTTTGTGTTTTTCTTCTTCCTCACCTATACTAGAGTCAATGCAAAATGATAATCACCTAACACTTTTCAATTTACAAGTTGACAAACTATCAAGCAAGTTTAACTTGTAATTAAATCTCTTAACATCAAAATAGCTTTTAGCATTAAAATAGATTTTAACATCTAGAAAAGCCATGCCAAACAATATGCAAGTCTTCAATTATGCTAAGCTATACAAGGATATGTGTTAGTAAGGGAACAGTTTCAATACCACTTTCAACTTGAATCTATGGACTCTCATCATCTGAACTACTGTCAATCATCCTCCTTTCAGCAATTGCTGGAAAGAGCCGCTGTCGAAGATCAGGTGGTGGACGTGCTTCGGAGGAAGACGGTTCTTGTTTTACTTGTTTTACTGTTTTTGTTAGCTTCTTCTGTGTGTCTATCAACTCCTTGCATATTTTATCCAGCATTAGTAAGAAGTCTCGTACTACTATGAACAGCCTTAAGCCTTCATTCTTCCCAGCATTCCCATGAAAGTAATCACCAGTGTTCTTCACCAAAGCCATGATCTTTTTCTCCTCTTCCAGCAGTTTCTTAACATCAGCCTCAGCATTCTGCACAAAACTTTTCACCGTCTCACAAAACCCCCTATCTTCCTCCACATTCTTCATGTTTTTGTTTATCAAGTCTCGTGTGTTTACGAGACCTTCGCCGAGTTTGACAGTGGTTCCTGTTAAGCTGTCAGCATCTATAACTGCTGCTTTCTTTACATTCTCAAGTTCACTGCTTAAGTGTGAAACCACCTGAAGGCCAATTTCATGGTAGTGATCTTCTGTTTCTTGAATATTATCCTGAAGGTCATCTGATTTAATACTAGATAAACTCTGGCTATCTTTGGACTTTCTGACAGCTTTTATGCCCTCAGAACGGATAATCTCTAGAACAACAAAGTGTAAGAGAGTAGTTTTCCCATCTGTTCCTTTTACATCGGATAGTTTCAGAAGTGTATCAAGTTTAAATGCTTGAGCACCACCACGGAAAGTTCCATCATTCATTCGGTTGCCAGTTTTCAGAACAGCTTCAAGAAGCTTCAGAAACAGCCGGCTACTTCTTAGTTCCTTACAAGCAACCTGACACAATTGCAAGAAGAATAAGATTATTTCTCCAAGGTAGCAGGAAGAAAATAAAGTAAACAAATATGAGCAGGGATTCCAAAACGAATATAGGATTTCAATTACAGAACATTCACGTGTTTTTATTGTGTATAAATGGTTTAAAATTAATTAACATAGCATAAAACTAAACTAACCAGGCAGTGTTCGATAGCATTTTTAAAACTAAACAGATCACTAACTGCAATCAAGCTCATAGAATTTAGTTGTATTGCATGTATATTTCTTAACATGGATATGTATGCAAAATGAAACAGAGTAACAAAGTAATCATGCAGTGATTTTACAGATGAAATAAATACTTCATTTTAAATAATTTGGCATTACTTATGCAACAAACAACATACTCAGCCAAGTATTTACCAGTTTTCTGTGATACCATTGATGTTCTATGATTGGCACTAGCCATATTAGAGTGATATAGGTATAGCACATACTCAGGTAATTCTAAAATCTCAGTTGGAATCAGTTCAACTAAAAATTTAAATCACCATGATTCATGAGATGGAAAGAGCATAAGCAAAGCAACTACATGTATGAAGTATACCTCCAAAATGGAAAAAGACTCCATAGTAGTTCCAAGCTCCTCTTTAAATGAGCCCATGAAAAGCAGAGCTTCCATTCTTTTGAATGCAAATGGAATGTCAACCAGGGTTTTGAGGAAACTGTCAGCAGGGCTAAGTTGAGATAGATCACCATCAAAAAGTCTGAGCTTAAGTTCTTCATCTGATGTTGGTGCCATCTTTAGCAAAGTTTGAAGGAATTCTGGGGGTAGCTCATGTCCTGTTCAGCCAAAATGAATTTGCAAAGTCTTTCATACAAGTGCAGAACAGTCCAACTAAACAACTTTTCTCTCAGAATTCTATATCTATATCTATATGATACACAAATACAATATGTGTATCGTATACAATACATATCCAATATGGCAATACATTTATTTTGAAAATAACAATATACAATATGTGACATATACGCATTTAAAAAGGTATGAAAAATTCTTAAAACAAAATACATATATAATTGCAATTGTGCGAATCCAAATTAAAATAAAAATTCTTAGACACTGTCAAAACAAAATTATAAATTATTGTCATCATAAAAGTATTAGTTTTTTAAAAGATTGTATACTTCATCAATAAGTACCTATAAAGCATCCTAGAGTATTAGATGTTGGATATGTATTGGATACATGACACAGATTAGAGTATCTGTGCTTCAACAATAAATTTCATCATGATTTATGACACAAGGTTCAAAGGCACTAATCCATTTGATCAGTAAAATATAGTATCAAGCATAGGCAGGACTACCACAATCTATCTTCCCTAGTACTCAACATTATGATAATCAAATAATTGTAGAACAATATTCAAACCTATCAACAATATAACAATCTATCCCCTCCTCAACAGTAAGGACATGGTGGTAGTTTGAAAGAGTCCATAAAAATACTTCAAGTCTTCTACATTTTAGGACAACTATGGGTGCACAAATATGTATGACCTAGATAATGCGTTTCACAAGAAGAATCAATATTACTATTACAGTTATAAGCAAGTTTAGAGGAAAATTGAAGGAGCAAGAAAGCACCTTCACAAAGTGCATCACGAACTTCTTCCATTGTCACATTCAATGCTCGCAACAGAATCAATAAATTTTGCGCTTTCTTTTTGTCAATGATATGGACAAACTGAGGTGAAGGGTCTTGAGAGGAAGACTCTTTCTGTCTTTGACCATTGTTCTTATCCACAGTATTATAGCCAAAAAGCGTCTCTATCATTTCTTCATTAAACCTGTAAAATTTCTGTCATCTGAGCACATTCATGATAAATTATCTTTGATAAACAAAAGAGACTTGGTATTTATTCCTTACTGGAATGATCCTGATTTGATTTGATTCCAAACCATTGATTGATCTGGGTTTGCTTGAACCTTATCCCAGAAGAAAGGCTTTAGCTTGGCTTTGGGAGCATCAGCTTCACTTGCAACGTTAGCATTTGATCCACTAGCCAAAGGCCGGGGCACCTTTGAGCCAAATGGAGGAGGTCGAGGAGGAGCTACACCATTCACAGGAGGTGGTGGTGGTGGCCGAGGACCAGGTTTGGCACCACCTGGTGCCGGGGGTGGTGGAGGAGGAGGACCAGGTTTGATACCGGCTGGTGCCGGGGGTGGTGGAGGAGGAGGACCAGGTCTGGAAACAGCTAGTGCTGGAGGTGGTGGAGGAGGACCTGGTCTGGAACCAGCTAGTGCTGGAGGTGGTGGTAGAGGTGGGCTAGGTTTGGCACCCATTGGTGGTTGAGGTGGTGGAATACTACTAATAACAGCAACAGTAGTGGTAGATGCTGGAGGAGCAGCAGCATCCGAAGGCCTAAATGAAGGTGGCTCAGGAGGAAGAGGGTTTAATCTTCCTGGAGGAGGTTTTAGGGGAGGCATTCCAGAAGGAATGATTCCCATCCTCCCGGGAGGAGGTTTCAGTTCAAATGGTGACCCTGTGGCAGCATTATGAGCTCCTATTGATTGACTTTCTTGCACTGTGTACTTATTGTCTACTAAGCTATTATTAGATGACTGAAACCCAGGTTTCTGCACTTTCATCGAATTCCCAAAAGAGAAACTGGAAGGACCTGTAGGATAAGTCCATTTTGTCAAGACTAGTACAACATATTATAACAAGGTACAAAGGAATGGTAACATGATACATACCAACAGAGTAATCACTCATGCTCAAGCTGAGAAGAGGCCTATCATCATTTAGTCTAACATGGCCAGCCCTACGATGCCGCCTCCAGCATAAAAAGAGCAGTGATGCAGCTATAAATGTCACTACTGCAGTTATAACTACCGCAAGAACAACTGTTTTCTTATTACTGTGACTATCTTCTTGTTTGTCAGTTTCCGAAGATGGAGGAGCAGAAATATCTGAAGCTGCTGGTGGCGTCAATTTTGGAAAAAAAGATGGTGCAGAAGAAGGTTGCAGTGGTCCAGGAAGATGATGTACTGGAGAATGAGGTGATGGTACTGGACTGGGATCAGATGATGGTGCTGGACTGGGTTCAGAAGATGGTGCTGAACTGGGTTCAGGAAATGGTGTTAAACTAGGTGCAGGGCCTGGACTAGGTGGGTCTGATATGCGCTGAAGCAAAATACGACCAAAATTTCTTGTAGGAGCACTGGATCTGGAAAAAGGTGGTCCCATATAAGCGACATGCCAAATATCGGAATCATCTTCTTTTCCTGAAACAGGTAATGGGGGATTATCTTTTCTCAAACAGTGAAGAATGTCCTCCTTGAATTCAGAACAGTAAGCATTGATAAAATTTTTGGTCTCTTCTCGTGCTAAGGGTTGAATCTCTGAGCTGATTATATTGGTGCCGCCAGATAATTCCCTTGAAAGACACAAATCATGATTCCCAACATCTTTCACTAAATGAAATAAATCTTCCCTGCAATATTTCCATAAGACTTTTGCCTGCAGTCATGAAAGTTAACATCTTTTAGAGTCTATCCATTTAAACTTAGCAATCTTGAAAACAACTTTTAGAGTTCTATGTTCCCAAATCTAATAAATAAATGAAGTCCCTATAATACAGAGTCAGATGACGATTAGTAACAATTACAAAACAAAAATTTGAAACATAACTCGGAAGGAATGCTGAAGCAATCACGTGAAGGGAATAGAATTTCAGAGCAAGCTGGCTGAGATAGAAGCATAGATGCATTTATACATTCTATAATTGTTCTTGATCAAGTTTCTGTGTTTCTCATGTAAACACAGCACGCGCAAAAAGAGTATATAGCAGATGATTTATCTCTCAAAATTAGTATTTATATACTATGGCAATCACCCAACATACTAAAACTAAAGATCTCTGGTTAAGGATGGAACAACCTCTTCTGGCTCTAGGCCCAAATATCATTCAGAACATCATAAGAAAAAAATGTGATTTAGGTCCCTTCATTTTCTGTCAAAATTTACGATAGTCCCAAAATGATGATTCCAATTATAAATAAGCAAGGACCAATATCAACAACTTATAGTATAAGGACTAAGACCAATTTTGACCAAACCTTGAGGGAATCAAGGATTTAGGTAACCATGTTAGCTACCTCTATGAGAAGCCAAAATATATTCCATATTAACCAGAGACTACCATTTTCTTAGGAGCAAAGAATTATGCCGCAAAAGCACAAAAAGCTATAACATATCTGGGCTTAACAGCTTACAGCATTATTGGTATTGGGATTGGGATTGCTAAATGAAAGAAATGTAAAAAGAGAATCAGATAAGAATGAGAAAGTGAAACAAAGCATTCACACCAACCCTTAAACAAAAGGCAAACACCTGACTCAAGGTAAGAAACCAAAATTTCTGAGCTCAAATACCATGATCAGTTGATCACCAATTGGATTTGCGTTATTTGAACAAAAAAATCAAACTAAATACGTAAAAGAAACCTACAAAATCCGAACACAGGGAGCCTTACCGTGTGTTCATCGAACAACCCGTATGCTGGATCAAGTAACTTTCTAACAAAATCATCTTCTGTTTCCTTCTTCTCCAAAGGACTGACTGCTGCTACAAGAAGAAGAACTAAAAGAACACCTAAGCTAGCCTTTACGTTAACCATATGTTTTTGAATTCCCATTCAAGTGTTTGATATGCTTTTCATATCACCAAAGGACAAAATCCCCCTCCAATCGCTTCATCACCGACAAACACCCCCAAGAAAAAAAAAAGAACCTTCTTTTCATAATCCACCTCCAAACCACTTCAATTCTTCAACAGAACCCCACTCGGTACCTTACAAAGGTGAATCCCCCAAGACCAACCAAGAGTTGCAGCAAAAAGACAAAACTTCAAGATCAAACAAAAAGAACAAAAGCTAACCCCAAAAATACTTGCCCCTCTCCAAAGCTTCAAACTTTTATCGATTCAGATCAAGTCCAGCCAAACCCCACCACATGCATCAATCAGAAAACAACTCCAAACAAAAACAAAATCATGGGTAGGTGTCGAAGCATCAAAATCACCCTCCAAGTGAAAACACAAACTGGAGCTCCAAATAAAGATTCAAGAAAAGGATATTTGCTTCTTGCAGGATCCAAGCTCAAAAAGGACGGCTTTTGGCGTTGTTGACCATGAAATGTTGCTGATTGCGACAACTTCTTATTTTTCCCGTGTGCAGAAAGTGTGTCATAAATGGTAAAAAGATGAGCAAAAGCAAAGACTTATAGTAAAAAGAAGGAATGTATTGAGAGAGTTGGTGTTAAGGAAAAGGAAGTTTCTTGGCGCCAGATAGAAGAACCCTACGCGTGAAGAACCGTCTTGGAGAAAAGATTCTGGATGGTGGATTCAGTCATTGCAAGGCAGCCACTTTCAAAATGTCTTCCACTCAGTTTTCTTATTCCAGCATTGATTAAAAAGGAAATCTATATAAAATTTCAAAATTAATATATATTAAATTTATTACATTTATTACATTTGAAATTTGAAAAACAGCAACAGGAAAGAGTGGTGTGTGTCTCTGTTAATGTTGCTTTTTGTTAATTGTGAAGGGTTGACTAGAATAATTAAACTTAAATATATTAATCTACTATTTGAGAGAAAATATAAATTTATTTCATATAATATTTTGACATCTGGTTATATTTTTGTAGTTGTTTCATTTATTTTTTTTATTGTTTTATGTTTCGTAGTTGTTTATTTTTATTTTTTCACACTTGGTTGTCTATTCTTTCCTTTGAGCTCTAATTATCTTTAAAAAAAAAAGTTGGATATATGTCTCAAAATACTTAATGTGAATTTCCAAAATCATTATTGTCTACTATTATTGAAAACAAATAGATAAATATAGGTTCTAAAGTAACAAGCCTAAGGGTTAAGTTGTTTTTTTTTTTAATCATTGATTTGGTCCCAAATTTTTTGAGTTGGTTCAATTTGGTCTTCGAGTTTTTGAAAGGTTCAATTTAGTATCCTTATTTTTTTAAAGTGGATCAATTTAATCCTTTCGTTATATTCTAGTTCATGTCGTTTGTATAGTAGTGAATTGTCACTATGCAATAGAAATGTGAGTGAAGTTGTTAATTGGGTTGGTTTATTTGTTAGGTGTAGTTAACATCATCATTTTAGTCTTTATGTCGATGTTTCCTTGAGCAAGTGTGTATTGTAGTATTAAGATTAGTCGTTTAATTTGTTGCACAGTAACAGCTTACCAGTATACAATTGGTATTAACTGAAATATAACGGAAGGTACTAAACTAAATCACTTTAAAAAATAAGGATACCAAATTAAATATTCCAAAAAATAAGGGACCAAATTGAATAAACTCAAAAAATTAGGGAACCAAATCAATAATTATACCTTTTTTTACTGGAAAAATTAGATTTTTTATTTTATTGTGATATTTATATTATTTTTTTCAAATATTCAAGCAAGTCAAAATAGTATTTGGATTTTTGTATAAAGATTGTATATTTATGAGTTTATTTAAATGTTTGTGGTAATTTTATAATACCTTCTTATATATTTTCTCTATTTTAAATATAAATAGATAATTACAGGTTGTAAAGTACATTATTTGACAAGCATTATGCTTAAGTTTTTTTTTTTCATTGAAACATTAGATTTTTCTCATTTTATCATGATATATTAATTTTGTTTTTTCAAATATTTAAGCAAGTTAAGATAGAAGTTGTGCCTTTGTATAAGGTTTGTATGTTTATGAGTTTATTTACATTTTTGTAGTAATGTTTACATAGTTGTCTATATATTTTCTCTATTTTAAATATAAATAGATAATTGCATGTTGTAAAGTACATTATTTGACAAGCGTAAGGGTTAAAGGTTTTTTTTTTTCATTGGAAAAATTACATTTTTCTCATTTTATCAATGATATATTTAAATTGATTTTCAAATATTCAATCAGGTCAAAACAATATTTGTGCCTTTGTATAAGGTTGTATGTGTTGGAAGTCCCACCAATATGATGAGGAAAATTTTAGAAAAACAAATTCAAGAACATAATTAGAGATTTGAAAATGATCAAGAAAAAGAATTTCAAAATCAAAGCTTGCATTTGTGTATCTTTGCGATGGCTCGTTTGACAATTCTTAGCATCATTTTCCTGCTTCCCATCATTTGTGAAGGTTCATGTTCTTTGAGAGATTTGTCTATTACCCAAAAGCCCACTTCTAATATGGTATCAGAGTTATTGTTTAAAAATAAAGCCTATCCTAGCGAGATTTCTTAGACATTCTTTTCCATCCGTTATCGGGCCGCTAATGGACCACCCATTAATTTCTAGTCCCACGCACGAGATGTATATACCTCGGTGTGACGGGGTGTGTTGGAAGTCCCATATCAACTAGAGATAAGACAATTTTATAGTATATAAGTGAGGTGCAAACCTCACCTTACAAGCCGGTTTTGTGGGGTTGAGTTAGACTTTAAACCCACTTTTAACAGTATGTTTATGTGTTTATATACATTTTTTGGTAATGTTTACAATAATTGCTTATATATTTTCTCTATTTTAAATATAAGTTCAATAATGTACTTACATTGGACCTGTTACATTATGGCTATTCACAAGTCACATAAGTCTATTTTTAGAAGATAATCTTATTGTAAATTTATTGTCAAATCTTTGTTTTGGCATTAACTTCTTCTAGTCATTCTTCTTCTAACTAAATATGAAACTTTTGAAGATTTTATCATATAAGATCCTTTCCAGTTTATTAATGGCCTTGTACATGTTCCAACCATTATAGAAATAATTATTTTCCCGTGAGAATTGATTGGCATCAAAATGTTTATTGTTATTATTCAATATTGAGAAAAACTATATATGGTTAATCTCCCATGTGCCTAAAATACATATAGAGTGAATGTATTTATAATAAAGAGTGATACAAGTGTTCTTATAGGACCAAGTTGTACTCCACGAGTGTTGAATTGCTTTAGTGTTCGGATGCTGGCTTTGTGTCTCCTTACTCTGATGAAACTTCGATAACGACGCAGGTGTGACTATAAAAGACACTTTGATACTTAAGTTAGTACTGGTGATGTCAGGGATTCAGAGAATATTTTAATGTGTAATCAATGCTTAGAACAATGTGCTATTTATACCATTTTTACATGTGGGTCCTACCAAGAATGGGCCTTAGGCCCAAAATACCGTATACTTTTAAGGGGAGTTCAAAGTATCCAATACTTAATAAACCATAAGAGAAGTTTGATAATTTCTCCAATACACATTATTTTTTCAACTCAATCGTAGAGATATACAAATATTTCATATCTTTTTCATTGTTTGTCTCAATATGATATCTTTTTTAGACAAATATCCTTGAACTTTAATAAGTTTCTATTCAACTTCTTGGTAGAAGTATAATAGCTCTTTCAGAATCTTCAAATATATTTGTAGTACTATAAATAATACTAACATTGATGTCTCACATTACCAAACCAAAGAAAAATGTATTACTCTTGAGAATTGTGTAAGTTGTTGCACTCCTTATCATTGGTGCTAGTGCCAACATTTATTCTTCATATAAACATAAATATTAATATGAGAAAATCGTTTTTTTAATACTCTCATAACAAATGAGGTGATCCATGCTTCCATTTGGTTTAGCAAAGAAAATAATAATATCAAGATGAATAGCATCCATATGGTCATAATCAGAATCACCATCTTCATAAGTAAAGTGTGTTTCTATGTTCTTCTCATTATTTGTAAGATGCTTTAATGTAAGACAAGTACAACTCAAATTGCCTTTACTATCATAATGATAATATATATATTTTCATCTTATTTGTCAATATTTTCACATTTTTCTTTTCCCTTTTTAACATTATTGTGCCACTTCTGGTAACAAAATGTGTCTTTGAAATTTCCTTTATAACCATGTCCATAGTCAATATCACGATCATGAAAATATAAATCAAATGTTGCTACATTCACTTATGGGAATGAAGTAGAACCAATGGAACATGTTTCATGATTTTCTATCAAAAACTCATTATTTTGTTCAGCCATATAAAGGTATGAAATAAATTTATAATATTTATTACCGCGTTCACTTTATGGAATGAAGCAAATTGGACAAATCTCATGATTTTTCATCAAAAGCTTCATTGTTTTGTTTACTCGTATAAAGACATGAAATAAATTCATAATATTTGTGAAATCTCTTTTCACAATTGTCACAAGAACAAATTACTTACTTAGATGTTTTATTTCTTTCTTTAGTGGTATTCCAAGCCCCATTGCATCTAAATGTATTTCAACATTTAAAGTCCAATATAAGTAATTCTTTCTTTTTAATAATAAGGGTGACAAATTCAAAATTTGCAAGATTTAATATATTTAAAATTAGTACATAAAATAATAATAAGAATAATAATAATAATAATAATAATAATAATAAAATAATAATAATAATAATTTGAGATGAAGATTGATAAAATAAACTATATGAAAAAAATAATAATATAAAATAAAATTATAAATAAAGAAATGATAAGAAAGAACTTGAAATAAAACACATAGAATATTATCGTAGTTGGTCGGAGCACGAAGAAGTGAAAAAAGAATAAAGAGTGAAAGAAATGGGAAAAGTTTTCTTTCTGTCTTATGTCTATGAATAGTATTGAGTAATGATACATTGACACCCCAAACTTACCACTTTCATGACCACCTTACGTGGCAACAAAAATTAGATTTAAAATTTTTTATTTTTAATTGAAAAATTAAATTGGTATCAGGAAGCTTCATTCTCCGCACACGCGCGTGTAGTCACAGCCAGTTGCCACATTTCCCACACAGCAGTCCGCGCATTTCTTTTTTCGTTTTTGAAAACTCTTTCAGTGCTCCACCGCACCGCTCCACCGCTTCTCAATTTCTCCAAAGCGCCCTCAAACCCTCTGCGCGCCTTCTTCCCGCACACACACAGACCCCTCTCCTGGCCTTCTGCCCGCACACACACAGCCCCAAATAACCCTTCTCGCACCACACACACACCTCTTCTCCACTTTTTCCCACCTACCAGTCCAGAAACCCCAAAAGCCCTCCCAGCGAGAAACCCTAACTCGAATCCCTCTCCCTCTCCCTCTCCCGCTCCTCACACACCAGCGCAAACATTTTTCTTTTTTGAAAATGACTCTCTTGCACCGCTCCACTGCTCCATTTCCCTTCCCCGCACAACACAGACACGAAATCGGCATCCCACAACCATCGTCCCGCCCAGCCACACACCTCTGGTGGACGTGGTCCCGCAACCGCCGCCGTCCATAACCCTTCTCGCAGCACACACAGTTCTGCTCCACCACTTGAAATCCCTTACCGCTCCACAAATACCCTCCTGCACCCGAACCTCGTTCCGGCGTCATTGTCCTAACCCCAAAACCCCTTTGTTCGAGAAACCCTAACCCTAGAAACCGCAGCTTTCTTCTTCCTTGGTCAATCCCGGAACCCCTGTAACAGTCCGAATTTCCCAATTTGATAACCTAACCTATATTTTCACCCAATTTCAACATTCTGCATCGGTTAGGCTCACTTGCACACTCCATTGACGTTAACTATTGACCACCGCTGCTCCCAGCGGTTATCCTCACCTGCCATTTTCTTATTCACTCACTCACGCACTCATGTTCATCAAGACATCAACCTACACTCTATCTTTCCCTCACTTTCAATGAGTAGAAGAAGTCCAGCCCAATGGCAACGACTGAAGCCGCAGTCCAGCAGTGAATGTCATCATTCCATCGTACTCTCTAACCACCACAATGAAGCACGCATTTTCGAGCGATTGTCCTGTCTCTCTCGCGGGCTGAGCACGTTCGAGGAGCAAGCTCCATTTTGTTGCAACTTGACGAGCGTTTTGCATTACCCTCTCTTCCACTAATCCAAGTAATTGTTCATGGCTTTTTAAATTGTGTATTTTTGTTTAATCGCGAAATATTGTTTGGTTGGGGTGTTTGTTGTTTATTAATTGCAATTCGTTATATAAACTGTTTACCCCAGTAGGAGATTTTGGATACCTATGGCAGAAGAAGAAGAGGGTGTGTCAAGGAAGGTAAATGTTTGCGATTATTGGATTTATGTTGTGCATTTACATTTATATTTTTCATATTCTTTTAAGCTTTATAAGTGTCAGATGAAAAAAAAGAAGTCGACTCCGCAAGTGGGT
>Ga0099822_1007080_pt1 | contig 14545 bp, 6 predicted proteins | sample CowpeawhiteBW_FD_76839 | JGI IMG/M metagenome (GOLD analysis project Ga0099822, IMG submission 76839) | Root nodule microbial communities of legume samples collected from California USA - Cow pea white BW | ecosystem: Host-associated > Plants > Roots > Nodule | place: USA: California | collected...
CTTACTGAATACAAATATATATATATATATATATATATATATATATATATATATATATATTTATTTTTTTTATATAATAAAAAATAATATTTTTTTTTTATATATATATTTTTTTTTATATTAAAAAATATTTTATTTTTCATGATATAAAAAAAAAATATATATATATATATATATATATATATATATATATATATATATATTTGTATTCAGTAAGAATATCAATATTTTTTTTAATAAACACAATAACAATATGATAATTATTAAAGACCAAACATATAATTATTAAAATATTTAATTATATTAATTATTAACATAATTTAAGTAAAATTAATAAAATTAACATTTTTTGTATTAAGATTATAAATTTGTATTATACTAAACATAAAATATGTTAATATTTATTATACTGAATAACAATTTAATTATAATTATTTATTTAAACTTCAAATGTTTATAATTTTAAAAATTTAATTTTTAATTATATGTAAGACATTAGTTTATAGACTATTCGAGAAATTTCCATAGAGAATACAAGGAGGAGAATGAAACTTAAATAAACTATATAAAATATAAAATTTATTTTTAACATAAAATCTTAAAATTTAATACTTAATGAACTTTTTTTTTCTTTATACATTATTCATTTTTAATATTTTTATTCAATAAGACATTTAATTCATATTTCTATTCCTAATAGTCTTCATTATAACAAAAACATTGTTCTCGTACATCTATCTCAACACTCTTCTTATAATTCTTCTTATTATTAAGTTTTTATCATAACACATATTTATCTTGATCAGAATATAAATCATTTACTCTAAAACTCAGATAAATAAGGTATTATGAAAAAGTTCTACTTGTCTCAAACCATAGTTAGGAAGGATCACCTTCTTTAGATAAAGTTGATCCATTGGTACTTAACATTCCTTTACCCATTTTAACATCACAATGATGCACTTCAGAGTAGTGAGGGTATATCATCCACTACAACAAATCTTCCAATATATCATAAGGCTGCACGTCAAGACACACACATGTCAACTATATAACTTTATATAACTTTATTAAAGTAATGTACTTCTTTACAATCAAATTATTAAACTATAATTATATATGACCATAATTATGTGTGCTAATTTTAGGAGAAATAAGAAACAATAATAATAAAATTATTCTTTTATATATATTAAAAATTACTGATCAATAATGGTTAAACAATCTTCCTATGCATTAATGAACCAGTTACATTCCACTTGAAATCTCATCAATACATTAAGTATGTTATTAGTGCTATATATATGTTACTTAAATTACAATGACATGAACTGAAAACCAAAAGAAGAAATTGCTAGTGTTATAGTGTTACATACATGTCTAACAGCTACATTTTTTTTTTCCACTGCGACAAAAGCAATGCATGCTGAGGTAAACAGTTCCAGAAATCACAATTTATCATTATCGATCAATCATATGCAATGCAAACGGTAGCAGAGTAATATGCACTTTCAGGATATATCCTAAAATGGTGTGTAAGTGAATATTCTTTTGGTTCATGTCGTGAGTCATGTCCTCGTGTTGAAACCTTAAAACCTACGCTGCCACGATACTATGAAACTGTAGTTTTGCAATGGCACCTGTTAGAAGACAGCTAAGAACTGAAGTTTTTCAATGGCACCTGTCAGAGGTTTAAGATAACGCTAAGGCAAGTAATTGTAACCTTTAACACGTGACTTTGGTTAGATTTTTTTAGCACTGTCACGTGACCCTTCTAATGTGAAGAAAAGATTATTGTGTTCATAATTAATGTTTGTTTAAGGTCTCTGACTGATATCTATTTCACACACAAATTCAGTTTTAAGTTACAATTAGTAGTTAATAAAATTCAGATAAATGTATAACCTGAACTTTTGATCATAGAAGTAACATAAAATTCAGATAAATGTGCCACCTTTTAAATATGAAGATTCCAAAAACCAAGTTACTTAATTTGGTGAATTAACATCTAAAATCTTTGTACTAGAATAGTCTTCATATCTTATGTATATCTCCCATTAACTCGAGGGCTTGTCTTTACCATTGCCATAAAACACAATGCTGAATTACTAGTAAAAGTAGGGTGAATCTCAACTTGTATATATTCACACATAGAATAAGAGAACTTAAAACAAAGTTCTGTAATGGGTTGGAGGTACCATGTTGGGTTGGGACTTATTGGAGCTTTTGTTTTAATATGGGTTAGTTGTGCAGAAATAACTCAGGTATGAATTATGTTTTTCATGTTTCTAATTTTTTCTTTTCCTTTTTGTATGTTTACCCTCCCTTGTTGACCTGCTATGTTGTTTCGTTAAGCTACTTTTCATTTGCTTTTGGTTGTGTTTTGAAGATGTTATTCTGTTGTGTTTTTCCAGCGTGGAAAACAAAATCTGAATCTATAATAATCTATTGAAACTGCGAGCTGTTCCTTCACACATCTATCTTATTTGTATAATTGTGAAATTGATACAGAAAACAAGGTTGTATAAGCATTGACCTGACTTTCATATAATGAATTAATAAACATTTCTGTTTGTGACTTTTGGTAAAGGATTAACTTCAAGAGTTTTGATTGAATTCATCGAAATGGAACAACAAAGCATAGTAGAGAAAAGAAAAAGAAAAATTTGTGTGACGAATGAGCTATGCTATGGCTATGAACATCTGAATAGTTTGATTATGCTGTAGTACTGTTCCTTAAAACTTGATTTTGCTTCACTGTTAACATTGGAATAGTTTGATTATGCAGCAAGATTTTGTTATAGACTTATGATAAGCTTATTTCAACACTTTATTGCAGAGGATTTTTGAAGAGTATAAACAGCCTTTTGCACTCACATACTTTGGAGTATCTGTGATGGTGATTTATTTTCCCATTTGTGTTTTCAAGAAGTGGATTTTCAGCTTGCTGAACATTTTGTTCAGAAAAATTCATGAGGACTATATATCAGTTAGAACAGATGATGTGATTCTCCAAATACCAGAAACTGATATAAAAAGTAGTTTGATCACCGACAATGACATAAGAGAAATCGAAGAAGGGGTGTCTTTGGTCCAGAAAGAGAAAGATGAAACTCCCTTGCTTGCACAGAGTAATGAAAGTAGCTCATGGAAAATTGCCAAGTGTGGCTTGTACCTCACTCCAATATGGTTTGCACAAGAGGTAACAATGCCTTTCAAATTTTACCAAAACTTTTGTACAGAGAATGGTGAATACATGTTATAACCATGGACCTATGTGTACATCAGGTGTGCATAATCTTATATATCTGAATTCGTTGGCCACAATCTTATATATTTGAATTGAGAGTAAGTTGTTGAGATACTGCGTATAATTGACAGTATACAAATACACTTGACTTGTCTATAAATGTTCCAACATGACATCTTTATAATGTTTCTTAATGCTTTTAACATATTTTCCTCCATGCCTCACTCATCTACCCCACCAAAAGTACAAAGAAAAGATTTTTCTAATATTCATGTATGATGATGAGTTTTTCTGAAGATGTTGCACTCATTATGTTCACTATACTTGATTGATATGATGCAGTATTTTTCAAACATGGCACTTGCAAATACTAGTGTTGCTAGTACAACGGTTCTGAATTCCATGTCAGGTCTCTTTACCCTTTTCTTTGGAGCCTTTCTTGGCCAAGACTCAGTAAATATGACCAAAATGGCAGCTGTTTTGATCAGCATGGCTGGAGTCGCCATGACAACAATTGGAAAAACTTGGATAACAGATGAACATATCATCATCTCTGAGTAAGTTCAAAGTTGCATTTTAAGGTGAAAAACCCTCTTTCATCCAATACTTCAACCCTGCAATCCTTTAGTCCACTTCATTAGAGTGCACAAATGCATAATTCCCCAAGGAAAATCAATTCCACTTTCTGTGAGGAGTTTTAGCCTTTAATTTTGTTAATATGCATAGTGAATAGCAGAATACTGCAACTTCCGTATCTGCATTATGCAGTATCTTTTATTCAGTGATTGAGTAAAGCCTCCATCTTTGTTCATCTTAGCTAACATGTTAAAAGATTCAAGTTGATGTTAAAATGCATGTTTCCCTTTATATTCTTTCAATTTCTGAAATTGGAAACTGTTGTTCTTACCAAGTACTCAAAAGCATACTATCATTGGAGACGTTTTTGGCCTACTCTCAGCAGTATTTTATGGCTTATTCACAGGTATGAATAATCAATTGCAATGGATTCTACCTCATAATGATAATACATGTTTAAGTTCAAATTTTTGACTTAAAGATCATTGTGAATCATTGATCAATTAATTGCAGTGCTTCTCAAGAACTCTGCTGGATCAGGAGACATGGTAGACATGGAAAAGCTTTTTGGCTGCATTGGTATCTACAGTTTTCTTGGATTTTGGTGGCTTGGTATGAATTTCTTTTTTGATAATTTGACACCAAAGGGATTAAAAAGTTCATTATTGATAAATTCTTTATTGAATATGCCTCTTTTTTCTTTTTCAAACGTCTTAACTGATACTCCTGCAACTTTCCATGCAGCATGGCCATTAAGTGCTGTGGGAATTGAACCCTATTTCAAATTTCCAAGTTCAATCTCAACTTGGGAGATTGTTATAGCAAATAGCATTTTCTCAAGCGTGATTTCAGATTTTTTATGGTAAGTTGAACATCATCTTTTCAGAGAAAAATCTTGTTTATCAGCATTTCATTTCATTCAAGATGATCAATGCATTGTGCTGTATATAATGAACATTTGACATATCAAAATGTTAAAATATATCAGAACTGTCACATCGTATATATTCCCTTTATGTCTTTATGGTATATATATATATATATATATATATTTAATACTTACAAGTTACAACTCTTTTATATGATACTTCTGTCACATATTATAATCATATGATTGCAGAATATTAATTGTATTTCATGTAATAACTAGAATGAATATTGAAACAGGGCACTTTCTATAGTTTGGACAACTCCTTTGGTAGCTACATTGGGCATGTCCTTGACAATTCCTATTGCCATGATAGCTGACATGGTTATTCATAGTCGCATGTACTCTGCAGTCTACATTCTTGGATGCATTCAGGTTTCATTTCTCTTTTTCAACATAAATTAGCATTTTGTAATTATCGTTGTTAATCTAAGTGTGATTTTATGATCATGTCTCATTCGTATCTTATTTTTCTAATAAGAAGAACTTATCACTGATATGTATTGGTGATCAACATTTCATATTTTGATGAGAAAGAATTATGTCTTTCGTTATATCCATATTTGTGTAAAAATATATCAGTCTTTATAAATTAAAAGAAATTAGTGTATATATGCATTGATCATGTTAGTCTTATTCTTTTATCCAATCACAATTCACAGTGTATACAATCTCAGTGTATGTTCTCTCTATAATAAGTTTCTTATTAGTTAATGATGCAAAAACATGTTTTAATTAAAGTTATTGGTGTGTTCTATAGTTAGACATTGATGCTTTGGTTATGTTGGAAACAGGTTTTTGCAGGATTTACACTGGCAAACCTTTCGGACAAGATTTCAAGAAGTGATAAAGAGTTGAGTATATTAAAAAAGGAAGAATCTTAGTACAGTCATGAAGCCTAAACTGTGTGAAATGCTGATTTGACTTTGGTTCGTAAACAATGAAGTTGAATATATAACACAATTCAATGAGATTGAAAAGGAAAATGCTTTAATAAACTATGCTTTGTGAGTTAAGCTTCAAGATTACTAGTTGAGTTTCTCTTCCATATATTTTATTTCTCTGAGAAATTTTATTTAATAGTCGCTCATTTAATTGCATTTCTTTTTCATCCATAAAAAATATTATTTGAGATAATCATTCAGTACAATTTTTAATTCAATTAAGGAGAATAATTTAGTACCATGTATATTCAAGTGATACTTTAATTAAACACTTAAATTTAAATTTGAGATATTATATAAGAGAATGATTTAGTACAAAATGCGAGACTTTTCTTAATTACTAACATAAATAATTGTTAGCAATTGAATTTAATTTTAAAGTTTTAACACATCATGCTAAAATTATTTCCGTATTTCTTATATATCAAAAGGTTCCATAGAATAAAATACATTATTTTTATATAAAAAAATAATTATTGTATTTAAATTGTGCTTAATTATAGTTTTAACCGTACTAAATCGTAACACTTAAGTTAAATCTATCTGAATATTTCTACAATTTTCTTCTAGTATCATAACTTAATTCATAATTCACTCTTAATTTCCCTTACCTAACAACATCGTGCTCTTAAAGAATATTTTTAAAGAAAATAAATGAGTTGAGGAACCTCAAATTAGAATTGAAATTTAACAAACATTTATTTTTTCTGATTGGATCATATATGTTTCCCACTAGGAATATTGAGAGATTTAAGAATTTTAAAAGATCAAATTTTGTCCTACAAACATCTCTATTTTTTTTATCTTTTAACGTAACAACTCAAAGTAACTTTTTTTTAAAAAAAGTTATCTTTTATTGCTTCTACTCTGTTTAAATAAATTTATCCAAATATATTATAAATCTTAATAAGTGAGGTTTTTATTAAAGAAAATATTTAAAAAATATATAAATTTTCAAACATTATGAATATAGATTTAAAAATTAAAAGGATAAATCAGGAAATAGACCGTGTAAAAAAGTATAACTAATCTACATGTTGAGTTGAGTTTGGAGAAACTTAGAATTGTCAAAGCAGTACATCTAATTAATTTTGTTCGATTTAATACGAGTTAATCAGTGATTTAATTTAACTTAACTCACTTATTATTGAGTTTAAAAAATTTAAATTTGATTTGACTCATTACAAGTTAATGGTTTAAATAAGTTAATTTATTTAACTAAAATAAATTATGATTTTTTTTTCAATCTAATATTAAAACCAAAATGTAAAAAATTCAAACTTATTTTAAAAAATTGTTTTTTTATTTTAGTCAATAAATAAATCTTTCATTCAAAAACTAAATCATAATTAAAAACCATTATTTTCACTAATGGGAGGTGCAGGAAGTAAAGATGTAGATCTAAGAAGAAACAGTAGCCTATTAACCTAAGGAGGTGCTGGAAATAAAAAGGTCGGTGCAGGAAGTATAAAAGTGATGTGTTTTTATTTTCGGATCGTTGAGTTGGCTTTTAGTCTCTACTCAAATTTATAAATTTTTTAACCCAATTCAATTTAAACTTGTAGTAAATTAACTCAAGGATCGTATTCCATCTCGACATTTACAAATAAACTCAATCTAATAAAAAAAAACCTTGAATTGGATTTATATACGTTTAATATAAAATTCTTAAATCCAAATCTTATACTATATTATACATTAGATATATATAATTGAATATAAACCTTAGTTTACGGATGCCTCTGTATTATAATATTATAACTATATTTTTTTTTTCACATTACTACTTTTTATCTTTGTAGATATCAGCAGTGACGAATCTTGATCAAAAATTTATGGAAGCCAAAATAATATACTTAAAATTTATATATTTAATATTACTGTTACTAATTCAATAAAATGAATATATAATTTAGTATAACTATAACTATAAAAGAAATTTCACATATCTAAAGATTATCCATCATTTTTTTATATTCTAGAACTTATCAAATAATTCAATTATAAGTACATTTTTCAGCTATTTTTTTCCAATATAAATAACCATATTATCTACAAAATATTCATTTTTCCTTTTACTAATATGCATGTATCGATTCAAAAGTCATCACAAGCATTCCATTTCATTGTTATGCAATGAGTAACGATATTGTCCTGTTTTGATCTTCACTTTTCTTTTATCAATTTAAAAAAAATGAATTTATTCTTTTATTTTTCATCAATATACCTATTTAAAAAACAAATTTAATATTAACTTTTTCTTTATCATAATCTAATCAAACATTAAGAGACATAACTACTACAAAAAATTATAATAATCAAATTCACTTAAACATTGTCTATAAAAAATCACATAATACATTACTTACTTTTCTATATTCATAAAAAATAAATAATATACAAAATGTCATAAGATAAAAATGAGTACTAAATATTAAATAGGTATTTCATTACCAAGTTAGACAAGATAAAGTTATCTTTTTTTTTTCTTTAAAAATGAAAGAAAAGATTAAAAAATGAGGATAAAAATAATGAGTTTCTGTTTAACTTGTTTTTTTTTCTTCGGTAACAAAAAGTTAGATAAAAATGAGAGATAAGTACAACATATAAAAAACTTAGTAAACAATTAAAAGAGAAAATGAAAATTATCTTAATAATTTTTTTTATTATATTTGATTTTATATTTTACTATTTATTAACATTAAATATTATACTTTAAAAAAAATCTAACTTAACTTTTATTAATTTTTTAATATATTATTACCTAATTTAAAAAGATAGACATAATTTAAAAAATTTAATAATATACATAATTTAAAAAAATTTAAACAAATAATTTAAAAAAATTGAAAAAACTAAAAAAAAATTGAAAAAAAATTGGGGGGGCCGTGGCACCCGCCGGCTCCTAAAGAGCTCCGCCACTAGATATCAGAACTGTCAAAACGGGTAATTTGGTCCGACTCGGCTCGACCCACCACAGGTTGATGATTTAGTAAGCCAACCTAACCCGATTTACTTTTTAGCAAGCCAAAAAAATTCGAACCTGACCTAGCCCACCACGGGTTGACGGGGTTGGCTCACGGGTTCACTTAATTAAAAAAAATATTATTTTTTTATTTTTTGGTCAAAACTAAATTGTAACTGTAATTAAAATCTAAATAAACTTTAATACAATCCAAATACAAACCAAAATAAATAAAAAAATTATAAATTATTTATGTGTTGGATAAAAAAATAACTTAACATGACCCAAATGTAAAACTCAACTTAATAAAAAAATAAAAATACTTATGTGACCTTTTTATCTGCGGGTTGGTGAGCCAACCCGGCTCACCACGGGTTCAACCCGGATGAGCCGGGTTCTAAATGAGCCGGATCAAAAATCAACCCGTATTGAAATTTGTAAAAAAATTTCAACCTAACCCAACCCGAACTCGTGGTGAGCCGGATTGACTCACAGATTCCAACCCATTGAGCCAGATTGACTCACAGATTCCAACCCATTTTGACAGCTCTAGTAGATATCTGTTATTTACTCTATCTTTAAATTAAATTTTAACGTCTTAAAAAGCAAACAACCGTGAGTATTTAAATTAAATTTTAACGTCTTAAAAGGTAACCACCGTGAGTATTAAGAAAAGAGTGCTACACTGTATTTCTCTCTCATTACTCCTTTTTCTTTTTCTTTTTTCTGTTTATACCTGATGACTACTACGCAAAACCACGTCGTTTTGGAAAAAGCAAAACGAGCGTAGAGAAACTTCTGAAACCTCACATCAGCGTTGCCCTCACTCACCCGGCACTGAACGCGATCCACAGAGAGACACGCCGCTCCTTAACGACGCCGTTTGGTTCGGTGCAGCCGCATTCGCCAGCAGAGAGAATCGATGGAGAAGGGAAAGGGAGTGATGGGATCGGGAGGAAGAAGGTGGGCCGTTGACCTCTCCGACAATTCCACTTCTCGCGATATTCCCGATCCTCCCGGTTTCTCTCGCGCTTCTCCCGACCAGGTTCCTTCCCACGCACGCTTCAACCCTTTCAATTTCTTTCATCTTTTCCAATTATTTGTTTCTTTAAGTTGAATTTGAAATTCAATCGTGCAGGACGACTCAACGCTCAGTCGCCAGAAGAAGGATGCTGAATCCAATTGGAAAGCCCAGGTTTTTCTTCTTTTTTTGTTTTCACTATTGTTTTAGTTATGATAATTGGTTTCTTAATTGTGGAAAAATTGGTTAATTTTATTTAGTATTGTTTTTTTATGATTGGTGTTTTCGTTATGAACAGAAAGCTTGGGAGGTAGCGCAAGCCCCTCTGAAGAATTTACTGATGATGGGGTTCATGATGTGGATGGCTGGTAGCACAGTCCACTTGTTCAGCATTGGGATTACTTTCTCTGCTCTTTGGCAACCCATTAGTGCCTTGCAGAGTGTCGGAAAGAGTACGTTTTCGCCTTCTCGTCTCGTTTTAGTATATATTTGTTCGATTGCATGGTTGATCTTAGATGTATGGTTCTGCCTTTATATTTTTAATGTCGAATTCCTTGATCTGTGATGTGTAAGTGTGTGTTTATAGATCAGTTATTTTGTTAGCGTGTTTGGTTAAACAGCTTAAGTAAGTGTTTATTATGTTATCACGTATGGCGTATGTACTAGTTGTCTCCATTATCAACAAGTCGAGAAGATTAAGTTGTTTTCCTTAAGTTGTAAGTTGTTTTTGTAAGTCATACTCAAGAGCTTTTGAAATGAGCTAAAACTAAATTAAGCACGTATTATCAGCTATTTTTATAAGGTTTTACAAATAGTTATATAAGTGATTATAGCTTAAGAAAAGCTCGAATAAGTTGCAAATAAGTTTCTCCAATGCACCCTTAGGTCCTGTTCCGCAGAGCGAAGATAAATTGGGTGAATGAAATAAAAAGAATGAGTGAAAATATGTGAGAAATAAAATAGAAATTAAAGGTACTTTTTGAAGAGAAATAGAGAAGATACGAGGAGAGGGATGAGAGGAAATAGGTGAAAAATAATAATGGGTGGGTTCCACCAATTTCAAATTTAATTGTCCCCGAAATCCCCTAAACCAAACCAGGCATTAATTGAAAGCTTTCTAAGAGAAGTTTGAAAAGAAAAGAAAAAATAGAAGCTTTGAAAATTCAGTATTAGTGATTGGTTAGCTTTTTTGTGGTGTTCTTTCTTCTGCACGTTCCCCTTATTTTCAGACTTTGTTTGTTAGTTGTGATCTGGTGTTTGAGCCTTCCAGGGTATGGAAAGAGTGTTTTTTAGTATCTATTGCAATTCATTCTCTCCTGGAATGGCTGATACTTTTAACTTCCTTTGGTCTTATTACACTGACACAAAATGTTCTATTAGTGAATGTGTTCTCGGTCTTTAGGTTTACTAGCTTTTTTGTTGGCTAGAACCTCATGAAACATGTACTCGGGAGCTTCTCTTTGGTCTGGGATTGTTAATGCATTCTATTGGTTTTTGCAGTTTTTGAGCCCTACAAAGACAATAAGGTGGAGCTTCTTGGACCTAAGTTGTTATTTATAGCCCTTAATTTGGGTGGCTTGGCACTAGGTGTTTGGAAGGTAAATATATGTAGTCATTTTGTGCCTCATAGTTGACATCTTGATACTTGTATTTCAAAATTTTAAGTAAATGTATGTGCCATTGTTGTTGTCAAACTCTTACACTGTTTTGCGTTTATGATCCCTTGACACAAAAACAAGTTAAATTGCTTGTAAGCTCTTTTGTTTATATCTCATGTTCAGGCAAATTGTTACAAATTTAAACTGTGTTTTACAAGCAAGTTTGCAAGCCTAGATTTATGTGAGGTTTTGGCCTCAAAGTGTATACCTTTGGTTGATTTTGTTTGATACTTGGATTAAATTGCTTGTGTTCTGTAATATACACGTGGTTTATGAAGCTAATTTTATGTTTTCATTATTATTTTATTCTGATCTGTAAAACTACAACAAAAGTGTAAATGCCTGAATATAATATAATATAATATGGGACAAGTGTTGAGTTATGTTTTTACTTTGTTACTTATGTTTGCTTTTTATGGAGTTCAAATTTTTTATATTGATATGGATATGCTATTGAATAGCGTTTGAGTAATAGAATCTGTCTTTTATTAACACTTTTAAGATTGATTGAGTTTACTAGGATTTCACAAGTTTATCTAGATTATCAAGTTTAACAACCTTGATTTTATGTACATTTTTTTAATACTTCTTATGTGATTATCCTATTGTGCAGCTCAATGCATTGGGGCTTCTTCCTACACACACATCAGACTGGGTCTCATCCTTGGCACCTGCTCAGGTTTGATTTCTGTTTTTGGCATTACTTATGTTTGAGATATGATTTGATTACATTAAAAATAGGTAGAAATGGTATAATTCGATAGGGAAATATCATACCAAATATTTCCCATTACCAGATATTATGTTGCTTATTATTGTATCCCTTCATTATAAATAAGATTACTCATGTGTACCTAACACATGGAATGTATTGTATTCCTTCTCTGTTTTTCTCTTCTCAACATGGTAGGAGAGTGGTACCGTCTTCCATGACCTGTTTTTCCACTAATCCTTTAAAAAACTTACAAATTTGCGTGTTTTGTCTAGGCTTTGTAATATTTGAGCTCTCTTCAAACAATAGTTAAAAGCTAGTCATATTATCTTACTAGCTCCATATTATAACAAAAATCCTGACCATGTTCTAGCTCCACCTCTTGACTAGTCAGTTGGGAAATAAATTGCTTTAATACTTTGATGTTTTATTCTCCTAGGTTACAGCAACATGCTTTAGAAGTCTGAATTTAATTTGATAAATATTCATTTTGTCATCATCTTATCTTGTGAAATCGGCGTACAATGTTTCTCAAATTATATGAAAAATAAGGAATTTCGGTATTATGAAGATGCTTTTAATGACAAATTCCATATCAAAGAGTTTATTATTCACAACCTGCTGTTCAAGTGGGCTATGGGGATTTTATTCGATGAATCCAATTTCTTGTAAACCCTTTCTTAATATTCTTCCCATGATGAAATCAATAATCTATCAATTTTATTTACTGCTGCTTACAACCGTTATTGCTTCTGGTTCTTGATTTTTCCTAACTGTAGTCCCTGTCATACTTTTCAATTCTATAAGCTGGAATTACTCTTGAGCAACAATTCTTTCAAAAGCATAAAAGAAAAGAAAAAAGGCAATGATTTATGTTAGGTAACCGTACACTTGAAATTGCATGCTCATTGAAATTTATTCATTCTTCATTTATTGAACTGAAACTGGTATCAGAGGTTGCAAAAGAATCCTTGGAAGTCATTCTATGGTATTGATGTCATAGTAAATATAGAAGAACCGTAGCTATACAATGTGTAAAACAAACATAGTAAGAGTTAGTGCGTTGGTATTAGATTCTAACCAAAATACAAGCATATTCTTTTAAATTTTATGTAGTGTAAACAAGATACTGTGAAGGTTGATTTTAAAAATAACTCTATACCTGATTTTCACAGAAAAAGAAGAAATCATCTATAACTGGTTGAGTGTCTCCTGTTTTTTGTCAATTTAAAGATCTGATTATTGCTTGTCATTTTCGTAATTATGAGGCTATAACTGGTTGACGTGTCTCCTACTTTTTTCTTATCTTCAGGAGGTGGAGTTTTCCGGTGGTGGTGTAAATTTGGGTTGATGTCCGATTTCTTTTCATGCCCAACTTGTCTTGGAGGCATTTTGAGTAAACATTGATACGGATTCAGGCTAAACAGCAAATTCTAATGGTTATGATGGACCACGTGAGGCATGACTTGTTTCCAATTTAAAAATTTGTTAGCAATGCATTAAAGTTGGAAAGAATTTGTAGTAGTAGACTGGGGATGCTCCAAATAATCAAGAACCGTTTTCTATTTTTATTTAGGATTCTAATATATGCACATTATAATTTTTCTACATCTCTTTCATCAGGTTGGATATAAAGGAAAATGATGTATAAGAATCTCCCTTATATTTAAGAAGCATTAGCTAATGATTTCTTTTATATTCTTATGTTGATTCCCCTTTCACCACTTGCATATATATAGGTTCTATATTTATCTGTGCTTTCATGCTCTTACTAAATAGCCTGCTTTATTCTGGAGGTTTCTGAAATTATGCAGTATGTTGTTAGTAGGTAATTAGCAAATATACTTAGTCTTTCTAAATGAGTTTTTCTGTAAAGACTTCTAAGATAAAATAAATAAATAAAAATGGAAGGAACTTTTCTTTAAGATACCAAAAAAATGTTATTGTACCAGTTACAGTGAGAGAGGATTCATCGAAGTGCTTTTAATTTTAGGCAAGTAAACTCATAAGTTCATAGTGGAGCAGTCTCAAACTAAGCAATGATAATACCTAAAATGGAGTCATGGGATCCCAGTGATAGAATTTCATATTAAAGTGCTTTTTTAATTTTTTTTAGAAACAACTTAATGTTTACAAGGAATGAAAATAAGTTTTCATTTTAAATTGAGCTGGTTATAACTTTCATAAAAACGAATTAAATTATTTAAATGGTACTTTATAAGTAAAAGTATTACCAAAATAAAACATTATTAGAAATAAAAAAATCCACTCTTCTCATCCCCTCCAAATTGAAATTCATCTTTCAAATACTCCGTCTTTTAAAACATTACAAACGTACCATACTTTATTCCTTCAGCCATTTTCCTTTATATTTAGAACACAATCACCTAAAAAAACAAATTGTGTGCCAACTTCCTTGCAAAAATTATTCTCCATAATGTGCACCATAGATGAACAACTGAGATAATAATAGAAGAAGGAGGTTTTCAAG
>Ga0099822_1007081_pt1 | contig 14544 bp, 5 predicted proteins | sample CowpeawhiteBW_FD_76839 | JGI IMG/M metagenome (GOLD analysis project Ga0099822, IMG submission 76839) | Root nodule microbial communities of legume samples collected from California USA - Cow pea white BW | ecosystem: Host-associated > Plants > Roots > Nodule | place: USA: California | collected...
AAAATAAAAAAAAAAAAAAAAAAAAAAAAAAAAAAAAAAAATATATATATATATATATATATATATATATATATATATATATATATATATAAATTTATAAATACTCATTAGACTAAAAAATTTAAAAGAAAATCAAGTAAAAATACATAAATTTATGATTAACATGACACTTATTTAAACTTATATTAAAATATAACTTAAAATGTTAGTTGAATTAAGTAATTTCAATCATTTCATACTTAAAGAAAAAATATTAAAATTAATGTTTTAAATTAGTACCACAAAAAAAAAAGAGTGAATCTCAAGACTAAAAGAATATGGCGATACATTGACAATATAAAATTAATATTTTTAAGAAAAAAAATATTTCTTTACTATTATTTTTATAATAATACTTCGGTCCATAATAGGTACGATTTAAATTTTTTACATACAGAATAAAAGCAAACAGTTAATGTATTACAAATAAAAGTTTATCTGGGGATAAATCACAGATAAAATAAATAATTCTACTTTCAAAAAAATGGGAACATCAATCAATTTTGATTGAAAATAAATAAAAATGTAGTCGAGGCTGAGACAATAGTTCATAAATTGTTATTGAAAAGTGATAAAAATATTGAAATATAAAAAATAATCGTACATTATTTTTCTAAATTAAGAATGTTTTCTTAAAAAATATTAACGCTTTATAAATATTATAAAGTATTTTATACAGACTGTCATGTTATTAGTAACTGATCCATAAACATAAAAAGGAGAGGATAATGGTCAACATTGAATGAATTATTTGTTCACTATTTCATTGGTTAAATACAAAGAAATTCACACTATATTCCATTACTCCTTTTTTTATCCTTTTAATTTGCTCATCTATATATGTCCTAAATATAACAAGAAAAATTGAATTAATTTATTATTAAAAAAATGATAACTGAATATGCTTCTTTGACATTATATTATACACTTCATAGATTTTCTTCTTTTATTAAATGATAAATTGTTTTATTCACTTCTTTCGTCTTTGCGTTAAATATTTTTTTTCTATTTTTCTTGGTAAATCAAACAAAGTACATGCACTATATTATTTATCTATATTTAGTATTTAGTGCAAGAGATGCAAGATTTTTTTCCAAACATTCTTTTTTTAAATTACACAAATAAACTTTTCTAAATTTTATTTTCGTAAATAGATAAGTTTGTTATATTCAGCATTGTTTACGTAAAAATGTTGTTCAGACGTCAGAAATCGATTTCCCAACATTCGAAGAATTTATTTATGTATTTTATTTAAATTAGTTCATTTAGGAACAAAAGTCTAAGATGCTTGTGTCGTTGTCGAACTGCATCTTCCTTTTTACTTTAGGGTTGGAAAACGGAAAAAGATAAAAAGGAGAAGTTTTAAACACACACAAAAAAAAAAACTGAAAGAAATTGTAGAGTTCTCTACTCTCTTTTACACAAAAGTGTAACATTTTTTTTTCTGGTTTCCTTCATTTATTAATCAAACAAAAATATTATTATCTATATTTTCATGTCTCTATTTTCTCTTATATTATCCAAACATACCATTAGTTTTTTTTTTTTCTTTTAACATAACTTTACAAGAATTGTTATCCAAGTTTTTTTTTTCTTCTATCTCTTTCCATTTAAACCAAAAATTAATGGGTTAATTAGGTAAATTGTTTTAAATAAAGTTTGCCTAAATTAAACAAATGAAAACAACTTTTACAATAATGGCTATCACGGTCTCTTCCTCTCTTTTGTCTCATTTCATATTAACAAGACATGAATTCTTAAAAAAAAAAACAAACAAGACAGTAACCGGTTGATCCAGTCAATTTGTTTTCTAATAAAGTTTGTCTAACTTAAGCTGAATGAAAACAACTTCTACAAAAACTGTGGTCACAGTCTCTTCCTCACTATTCTCTTTTCAACGAAGACGCTATTTGATTAATTTAGTAAATTTGTTTAAAATAAAGTCTGTGTAAGACTGACATGCATTAGTTCGAGATGCTTTTGTTCTTAAAGATACATTTTGTCTATTGAATGGCTCATAGTTATGTTAATTTTGAAACATTTATAAAGCTGATACTGAATTCATGTTTATTTGTTTAATTGTTGAGAAATTGAAAGGATGCAACTGAAGAATGATCTGGAAACTAACCTGTTGCCTAACGAAGCATGCAACTTAACAATGGTGTTTTCTTCTTCGACAGAAATGTCCCCTCTCTTTAGATCAGCTCTCAAATAGTTAATCCACCTTAACCTGCAACTCTTGCCACATCTTAACAATCCTTCACAACCCAAAAGTGTAAATGGGAGTCAGAGAAAAAGTGATTGGATCCTTCTACACTAATTATAGCTGGAAGGTCACACTCAACAAAAAGGTACCCAGCAAAGAAGACTATATATGGCTAGTAATAGTTGCGACATTAATTAGTTATTGTACCTGCATTTTTTGGCAGCGTCCTCCAAGAACCTTCTCCATTGGCCTGAATGTACTTGGTCAAGATTCCATCCTCCTCCGCTGTCCACCTCCCCTTCTTCAATCCCACTTTCTCACAACAAGGAGCCCTCCCCATGTCTCTCACTTCTGCAACTTCCTCACTCTCTGCCTCTACATAAATACACGGTGGTGCAATAATGCTGATTTGAAAGACGCTACCTCTTTCACTTCATTTGAATTGTGCTGGCACTGCTAGGGCCTGCGTGTATGCATGTTTGAGTTTATTTATGTGCCACCTTATTGTGGCGGTTCTGTGATAATAGCAAATGCCGCAGTTAGCAGCACCAGTTATTAATAAAGGGTAGGGTAGGGTAGCAGACAGCAGGCAGGACAAGGGTGAGCCCGGACCAAAATAGAAAGAGAAAAAACATACATCATTTCGTATTCATAATTCTTCTAAGGTTTTTATTTAAATTTAAAGTTTTTATTTAGTATATATTTGTTTGGGGAAAGTGGGGGTGTAGAAAGAGATTTATATCAGTGGTGGAAGAGGAACCACGTTGAGTGTATCTGAATGGCACAGTCGTGGCTTTCCCACCGTCGAGGGACATGAGCCTCGACTGACGGAGCATTCCATCTTCCTCATTAATGTGTCCTTGCATTCACTTATAGCCGTATAGCCCCTTCATTTACTTTTTAATTTATTGTGCTACTAACCTCTGATTTTGCTTCTACTCCCTTCTACAATGCCACTATTTTAAATTTGGGTTTGGAAATTACTCAGAAGTGCTTTTTAAGTGTAATGAATATATTGGATTCAAATTTTATAAAGAGTTAAATATGTTTTTTTTTGTCAGGTTTCAGGAAATTTTAGAATTTGTATCTTTTTTTAAAATTTAATACTAATTTAGTTTTTTACTTTTATAAATGTGTGATTTTAGTTTTTTTTATTAAATTTGGTTAGTTTATTTGACATTTTAAACGCATTTTATAAAAATACTTGAGTTAACATTGAAGTAAAAATGTGTAAACAATTCAAATACTATCATGAAATGCGCTTGAAACGTCAGATAAACTTAACAAAATTTGGTTAAAAAGACTAAATTCATGCATTTTTAAATATGAAGGACTAAATTAATCAAAATTTTTAAAAATAGATTAATTCTAAGTTTCACTAAAACTTGAAGGACAGAAACATATTTAAGTCTTTTATAAATGTGTATAATTAATTATTATATATTCATAAATAATATATGATTCTAATTAATAATTTATTTGATACATATTTATAAAAAAATTATATTTTAATATTATTAAAAGTTAAAATATAATTAAACGTCGAAAGAGTCATAAAATTTTTTTGTTTTCACAAAAATTAAATACGATAACTTTTAAACATTTCAAGCTTTCACCGTGAGACTCTTCAAATATTATAAAGATTCTTCTTTGTTTTGTAGTTTAGCATAGACTTTATAAATTTTAATGTGTTTATTTTTGTGTGAAAGAAATTATTTAAAAATTCTAGAGAACATTTTATCTTTATAAATTTATATTATTTTTATTAATAAAATTAATTATTTTAGTTTTTAATATTAAATTAATAAAATAAAATTCTTTTATTATATCTTAATCAAGTGCCCTTAGATTACAGTTATGAAATATAACGTTATATTTTCCTTCGAATGAGGTAACAAATGTCTCCATCAATTTCTAATCATATGTTGTTATTAGTTTTTGGATTAAGTTTTTTCTATTCACCTGTTTAGATTAGTTTAGGTGTCCTTTTAAGCAATATTTCACCAGCATTCATTACTTCAAAATCATTGTTTAATAGTGTTATTCCGAAATAGTGATGAGAGATAGTTGTCAGATGACGAAATCTTTTAAATTGACGTGATGAATACGAGAAAACGAATGTCGTCATATTTATGTTGTACTAGAGCAAGTTGCAAAGAGGTTCTCTTTGTTTTCTTCTCTTATCTACATGCTGCCGTTGTCGTTGAGCCACAAACATTTTCCTGTGCTGTTTTGTAACGTTGTTACGGTTGTGTCGTGTGACATCTTTGCCTCCCCTTTCGTTTGCTCCATTCCCGTTTGGTTCTCACTTCTTTCTTTGCATCGTGTCGCGTTGTTCTCTTTTTTAAGCACTGTTCATTCTTTCCTTTCCTCGATTTGATCGTCTCCGTCTAGGTAAGTGTGCTATTTATGGTCTCCACTTCATTAAAATTTTAAATTTAGTTGACATTGTGCTTTTACATTTTATTCTCGATAATCTCCTAATATATTTTGATTGTATTTAAATTATCTGTGATGATTATTATTGAATATATTGGCATTGGGTCTAATTTAAATAAATTACATAGTTTTTATTTTCTAAAGTTTAGAGTTTGATAACCATGTGTGTAATTTTAATCTTTATTGTAAGTTTTCTAACCTTTATTGTAAGTTTTCTCTCTTTTTCAAAAAATACTTATTTTAATTTTAAATAAAGTGTTCCAATATCTTTCTCCCTATATGTATTCGCAGTTATAAAAAATTAAATATGTGAACAACTAATGGACCTTCCTTCTGGTTTTGTAAAAATGAAACATTTAATTTTATTTGAATGAAAGTGGTGTGTGATGGATTTGTTACTCTAATTTTTAAGTATGATTTTATAAATACGTGAATATGATATTAACAATGATATCAAAGTTCACAATCATACTTAACATAATCTTATTTGGATTATGAAATGTTTATTTTGGAATCTAATAATATTCTTAATGATTGAAATCAATTTTTTCGTGAAGTTTTGGTGTTTATGAATAAAAGAAAGTGTACGAGAGAATTGTTGAAATACTATATGTATTTATATAGTTGATGAACTTACGAGGATGTTGTAAAAATTGTTAATATAAAGAGAATATTGAATAATATTAACATATGTAACAACATATTATCAAGTGAGTCATCAATTTATATTATTAGGTCAAAATTGATTTAATTAAAAAATAAATAAAAGAGGTATTTTTTATGAGCTCATGATCCATTATGCAATTTAAATATGCAACAATCCTTTCATCAAGTTATTACGATGATAAATAGAGTGAGAAACCAGAGTTATGAATGCCTCTGGTGAGAAACCATCAAAGAGACAAAATAAGAAGAAAACAACAATCAGTTTATCCTATGCAAGTTTGTGCAGAGAAGTTACGAAAAAAAAGTTTTATTCCTCTCCTCATATATTAGGGTTCTTTCTATTGTTTATTTAATTTGTTATTCACCTTGTTGGTCAGGAGATTTGTATTTTATTTATGATTTCTTCACATTAAAAGTTTTGGTATTTGTTGATTTTTTTTTTCTTTGTGTTATGCATTTTATTATTTTATATATTATTTATTTAGAAAAAATTTTATATAGATTTTCCTTCCACTTGGTTATATGTTATTTTTTGGTTATATGTTATTTTTGAGATCTTCCCAACATACATGTTAAATTATACGAATAATGCTAATAATGCAATATTTTACCTGATTAACTATACATTGAGTTGATATATAATATTAAAAGATATTATAATGTAATCAAATTACAAAAATTTAGTCACATGTTCGGATAATATATGATTATAATTACACAAAAAAAAATATATCTTACAATATTATTTAATCCATCAATAATACTAAATAAACCTTGCTGGATCATGCTATATTTAGTATATTTTGTGGACTTGGTACCTACATTAATTATGTTAATGTAAAAATGATCAACTTCAAGACAATATCCACTATCTATTTTTACCTTATTTCAATTTTAGTTTAAGAAAATCTTAAGTAAATTTAAATGACTAAAAATGTAATTCAAATCCACTTCTACAATTTTGATTCAATTTATGTGTTTAAATAAATTCGTTCAAGTCAATTATTTCCTGCACGCCATCATTTCTGGAATTTATTTTCTATAACAAACAATTTTGGATTTTTTTTTTTCTGAAAATCAAACATCTCTTTTACTGAAAGCATTTTTCAGAAGTTTTTGACGAGGTGGAAGAAGAAATTTGATGAGGTAGAGGAAACAATTATCGTCGTTCAAGTATGTATGTAAAGGTCTACCTCACATAAAAGTCACATAAAATAAAATAAGGGTGGTGTAAAGAGAATGGTATAGTGTGATAATCGAGCCCGTTTAGTAGCCTTTAATTGGGCCAATAGCACAGCAATAAAACAGCCCAAAAAGCCGAATGGCAATTTTGTGAATTTCCAATTTACGGGAGTTTCCTGGACGTTAGGAAGGGAATGAAACGCGTGAATGGGAAAACCGACGTGGAGAGCTATGATTGGTGGGAACAACTAAAGGCTCACGGTGATTGGTCAGTTTTGAAACGAACACGTTGCAAAGCAAAGCGTATTGTCGACTCCATACTCCGTAGTCAAGTCTTGGCGGAATCACTTTCAGGTTCGCCACTGCAAGATAGAAGCACCACCCACATACACGATACATACGCAACGCATTACAAGCGCAATAATCCTTAAACACCAATTCCCAGACCCTAACCCTCAATTTTTATTCCGATTCCAACGAGATCCGAGGGACCATTGCAGAGCCCTAAAATTAAAATTCCCTTTCGGAGAGATCCAAATCTCTTCATGGCGCATCGAAGAGTCAAGCTCTTGTTCCTTCTGTGCGCTCTCTGCTATTCTCTCAGTGCCATTGCTGGGTACCTCTCTCTCCCTCCCCTTTAAACGCCAACGTACACTTAATTTGTTCTGCATTGCACTTTGCTTATATATGCGTATTTTGTTTCAACGTGGTTGCAGGAAGAGCTATTACGATATACTTCAAGTGTCGAAGGGTGCATCGGACGATCAGATAAAGAGGGCGTATCGGAAGCTAGCCTTGAAGTATCATCCTGATAAGAATCAGGGCAATGAAGAAGCGAACAGGAAATTTGCTGAGATTAACAATGGTATATTTATACCTTTGGTTGATTTGGTTTTCATGATCTGGTGTTCTATTGCCATCTGTGTTGGTTTTTTAATGTTTTTTTGTTGCTGCTTTTGTTTGTTATTACTGGCAGCGTATGAAGTGCTGTCGGATAGGGAGAAGAGGGGTATTTATGACAGGTATGGTGAGGAGGGTTTGAAGCAGCATGCTGCTGGTGGAGGTGGAGGTGGTGGAATGAATTTCCAGGATATTTTTAGCACGTAAGTCATTATCTATAGCTTTTGTTGGATTAGTTCTTAATCTATCCCTGTCGACATGGTTTTCTTGTGCTATTAGTCACTATTTCTTCATTTGACATCATTGTACTTGAATTAGTATGTGTACATAAAAAAATACAAAGAGTACATGAATGGGCCAACAGAGGCAACTAAGGAAGGATATGCAGGTTTTCTATAATAATCTTATTAGCTCGCTCTAATAATCTAATCAGAGCATTTATATGGTTTTATTGATCTATGTTATAAATCTCAATCTAGCCGTTGATTTCTGGCCTGAGATTATTTTGTGGTGAATAGGCAGACTGCTGTGTTATGGATGCGTGCATGGTCTAAATTGCGGTCCTGGTTGTAGGCTTTGTGGCAGTTACGGTGTGAGATTACTATATATTTGCATCAAAAAGTAAAAATAAAAATTTCACAATTACTCTAATTATTGGTGTATCATTTTACAATTATGCATCAATATATCACGTCTTTTCCGTGTACTACCATGAGGTGCCTTCTGTATTCCGTCAACATTCCACATGACCTCACCCATTCAATTATTGACTATCAGGAATAAAGTAGAAGGTTAAAATCTAAATCTTTGTTACTATTTTGATAAACAAGTGAAATTGAACAATGCTGACGATTTGCTAGACTCAATTGTGTCTATGTTGCGGCCATTTATGTCAAGAAAAATTAAACTGCACCTACGGGCTGTTGTGCTTGCGAGAAGCACCGTTGTGGATAACAATTCTGAACCATGGATGTGTGTTTAGTGTTATAGCATGGGCCCTGAGCTTTGTTTTGTGAGTGACATTGTGAAACTTAATTGTTTGTTTTAGTTTCTTTGGCGGAGGATCAATGGAGGAAGAAGAGAAAATTATAAAAGGAGATGACGTGGTTGTTGAATTGGATGCAACACTTGAAGATTTGTACATGGGGGGTACCTTGAAGGTGAGGCCACGTCTATTTACTGTTCTAACTCTGAATACACATATTAATTCTATATTTCGGATGTGTTTGTGTACCACATGCCATTGTTGAATTTCAGCTACATTTTTTATTCCAAGAATATAATTGGACATGGAAGAGATCCAAGATTTTCTAATTGGTTTTCATGTGAAACATGGTATCGGCAAAGTACATTTTTATTTTGCTACACCTGCTAGTAGAAAATTATGAATAAAGTGAGCTGCAACTAATAGTTGAGAGGTGAAACTTACTTCAAGCTCAGCCTCGTGGATCTAATGGTCATGTCTTGTGACATATTCCATACACATGGCTACTGACATTCTTGTAGATTTTTCTTAATTTGCTTCTCCAATTCATCTTAGATACTTATAGTCTGTCTTATGCGGTTAAATATATTGATTGAGGAGGCACTTTAACCACTTGTCAGGCATAGTTTAAACTGTCACAAAAGATATTATTCAATGGAGAGATCTGATCCGTTACTTAATGACCTAATCATGCAACAGTACTTTAAATAAATATTGAATTTTAAAGTTATTTGGTTCTTATTTCTCTTTTTTATGGCCATTGCATTTCAATTCAGGTTTGGAGGGAAAAGAATGTACTAAAGTCAGCACCTGGGAAAAGACGCTGTAACTGTAGAAATGAGGTTTATCACAAGCAAATTGGGCCTGGGATGTTTCAACAGATGACAGAGCAGGTAAAGAGAGCATCTGAGAATGTTTACAGGAAGACATTTTTCTTTACCCCTGTTATTTTTTAAAGATGCTTATATCAATAACACACCGATTTCGTGTTTCATGACATTTACCGGTGTGATTGTGAAATGTCTACCTGTTGTTCATGTGTTTGGGGTGGGATTGTGCAGGTTTCTCTTAATCCTGTTGCCATATGTGGAAAATTTTAACTCATATTTCTGAATTTGCCTGTGCAGGTTTGTGAGCAATGTCCTAATGTCAAATACGTAAGGGAGGGGTATTTCGTCACTGTTGATATTGAGAAAGGCATGCAAGATGGACAGGTAATATTTTACTGTGTATACACAAAATTTAAGTATGCATACGATGTCATATTACATTTTCATAAAATCTGTCTACTATGAACTATGAAGTATCCAGTCATGAGTACTATATCTAAATTAGGAAGACTAAGGGCATTATAGTTCCAAGTTTAGTCGTTTTAGATTAGCACCTATTTAAAATTGAACATTTTAGCGTGAATTACACACAGTATTTTTAAATTCTCTGTTTTTGTTTCACTTGATATGAAGATATTTTATTGTAATCACTATACCTATTTGTACATTTGTAGTGTTTGAGATAATTTTGAAAATTAAATTATTTTAATGAATAATTGTTGCTGTAATTGATTATAATCAGAGTTAATTTTTGCTCGAGTAAGCTTGCTGAAAAATTAGTTTGAGATAATTAATTTTGTTCGGATGCAATAAAAAAGACAGTTTTTATAGTAAATAAACTACCAAAAGGGGTATGTATGAAGTTGCAAGAGAAAAAGATGTTAGGAAACGAGGGTAATTCGGAGTTAACATGTGTGAGAGAAAAAGAATCTGTTGAAAAATTATCATAAGCTTAAAATCCTAAATACATAAAATCAGCTTTTTCGGTCACCTAGTACATATAATCCTCGCTGACAATATCATCAATGCTTCTAAATTATCGGGGGTACATTCTTTTTTCCTAATTTTTTGGTGTATATATCGGGAACTCAGTGCTACAAAGTCGAAATAAGTGAATTTTAAGATATACAACTCCAACAGCCACAACCTTTTTTCACTACATGGATTTAGCTACTTGAACCAATTGACATTGTTATGCATGAGGGATACTGTAGTACAAAGAGAGAATAAAAATCTGAGAAATTCGAAAGAGGCCGAGTTTCAATTTTAAGGATTTTCTGCTTATCCATCATCAAGTAATCAAAAGCAAAAGCTGTTTATGTTACTCCGCCGACTCTACCCCTTCTCTATTTTCCACTTCTGCTGACTGTACAATAAAAAGGAATGCTAACAATAAACTTCCCAGTTCTTTATTTCCTCTTGTGCTCTACCTGTGTTACGTTGCAATTAAATGATGTATTTTTTTTTTTTTTGAATTTTTTTTCAAATTTAAAACTGACAATTGAAGACAGTAGATTTACAAGATATTGTCCTTTCACAGGAGGTGCTGTTTTATGAGGATGGTGAGCCCATAATTGATGGAGAATCTGGAGATTTAAGGGTTAGTAACTTGTCACTTTCGGTATCCATTTTATTGGGTGGGTATGCAGGATTTTAACCATTCATATGATTGAACAGTTTCGTATCCGTACCGCGCCACATGATCTCTTTAGAAGAGAAGGCAATGACTTGCACACTACTGTCACTATAACTCTGGTAAGTAATGCCCTTTGGTGATATGCATATCAATTGCTTGAGTTGAAAGTAGTTACTACTGGTTAGCACGGCTTATTCGAAATAAAGACATTGTTGATTTTGCGAACCGGTAACTGCTCTCTCAGATATTGGCATCCTTAAATATTTACTTTGTAATATTAACATGAATCTTCTTCAGGTTCAAGCCCTTGTTGGTTTTGAGAAGACCATTACGCACCTAGATGAGCATCTGGTGGACATAAGCACAAAGGTGAGTAAGAAATATGGTTGCGTCAGATCCTAAATGGTTTTGGTGTGCGTGTGTGAGGAACACAATTGACAGAATTATTTTGACTCCTCAGGAAATCACAAAACCAAAGCAGGTGAGGAAGTTCAAAGGGGAGGGTATGCCATTGCATATGAACAACAAAAAAGGAGATCTTTACGTCACTTTTGAGGTTCTATTCCCCACGTCACTAACGGAGGATCAGAAAACAAAGATAAAATCGATTCTTGGTTAGAGTACAAACAAGATACGTATTATTTCGTCCATCATGTCCTGAATGTGACATGGTTAGGTGGTTATAGTAACGCATACCTAGGGCTTTCCTTCCATGGCCTTTTTTTGTTAGTTGTCAAATAGAACCTTTTCCCCTTCGTAATGATGCGCATTCTGTAATCCATGCCGCCCGGTAAATCAATTGCTTTCTTGGCGGTGCTATTTTGATACAAGGTGCAACACTAGCTGAACAAAATATGCTTCCATTGTTTTGTACCGTGCTGAATTAGTTCATCTTGTGAACTAGATTAGATTGCTATAGAACATTCGGCTTACTGAAATTGGTACATTTGTAGCTGCGGAACTAGATTAGAATGCAGATGATGGACAATAACCACTGTGCGATACGTTTGTACTTGTCCTTAATTCTCAACGGTTATTAAACTTTCATTTCAACAATGTTGGTGATGTCATTTGTTTGTTGGTGCAACCTTTTCCTGTAGATTGTCACGTGACTCGTGTGTATGTCTTATTGCATTACTCATTCTGATTGTTTGGTTTGCTCATCATGATTTCACATAAACATTCTAATGATCGATTTAAATCGATAATCGAAGTAAACCCTGTAACTCATACTGTTATTTCAATGAATGAATGATTAACGCCACCTATTGTGGAACACGTGCAAGAGTAGTTCAACTCATACAGTGAACTAACTTTTTGTGTTTCTCATTTGGATTAGTTCTAAAATTGATATGAACCACGTTGGAGACCAACCAAGATTGAGGTCTTGCTTCCAACCTGAATTAGGTTCGAATTCAATAATTTCAATCTTAACAGTTGACTAATGTTCAATAGGTTCTCCAACAGTTTCCTTAACCATCTCTAGCGTTTTCAAGGAAAGCCTAATTAATCTTTGACTCAGCATTTTCTTTCTTTCCTTTATAGTTAGGTCTGGTACACATCTCTCCTCCTCTAGTTGTTTCCTTCAAGAACCCACCACCAGCATTAAACAACAATGTACTTTTTCTTTAAGTCTGTTATTTATTTATAATATTTTTTTTAGTTGCATTCTTTAATATTAGATAAAATTTTGTCAATGTATATTTATTAATAAAGTTACAAAATATAAAAATAAATATATCAAACATTAAAGACTTACCTGTTATTTTTTTTTAAAGAATCTACGTATTTTTCAAAAACGAAATCGCTCACTTCATTAATTTTATGTTTTAAATTTAGATATATCAGGCAAAAAGAAGAAAAAATAGGTAGGATAATTATATAAAGTAAATAATACACTACTTAAAAAGATTATGTGTAACAATAAAAGAAAATTTAGAAATTTAATTGATTATAAATTCTTTCCAAAATCTATTAGAAATGCTCGAATATTTAGATACTACCCTCCCACAATTTTCTTAAAACTAAGCTTTTATCAAAAACATTATTTCTGGGTGTATCTTAAAGTCCAAAAACTCTGATATATTTTACTAAATGCTTCTAAGTTCTTAAATGGTTTTAATAGTAATATTTCATAACTTTAATTAATAAGTTTAAAACGAGAAGACATTGTTAAAATTTCAATCTTTTAATATTACCATAATGCACATTTCTTTTTATATTAAATTGTTTTGATTTCTTTAGTCATTAATATGTTTATTTTAACATTTATTGTATATGCTTGTAAGTCAAAAGTAAAGCGCTCAAAATGTTTTTTTACAGAAGATAATGTAAAAAAAAAAAAATACTATACATTAATATACTTTCAATTATTATTCATTAAACTAATAATTTTTAATAAATTATAGTTTAGTAAAAACAATTACGGTTAAAAATATTTTTGTAAAAAATATATTAGTACAAGAATGCTTTGAATTGATTATTATATAGAATCAAAACTAATTTTTTTCATCTGAGTCTTGTTTAAATAATCGAAAGAAGTATTTATTTTCTGTATGTTCTTCGTGTTTCAAAATTACGATTACATTAATTATTTACAAGAATTTAAAAATATTGTTTTTTCTAATTTTTAATATTCATGTTATCAACATTCTTTCAATAAAATACTTTTATTTATTTATTTTATAACAAATTTTCTTCTTAAATGAACAACAGAACTGTTAAATAAAAAATATACGAATTATATATATATATATATATATATATATATATATATATATATATATATATTATGCACACACATATTATATTTATAAAACTCAATTGTCTAATTTAAAAATTTTGTTAACTTATTTAATAACAAAAAAAATGTGCCTTCAATTTATATTATCTTCAAAATTATTATTGTGATTAATAATTTTCCTAATTATTTTTAAGTGTAAGTCCTTTACCTTTTAATCATCAACCAAATATATTTTAATATAAAAATAAATAATGCAAAGAATGTTATCGATTAAGTTTTATGAGAAAAAAAAATCATTTAGAAATAGGATTGGCAGGAGTAATTTTGCATAATAAGTAATATGAATTTTGATTAGACTGTGTCAATTTTCTAGTAAAGGTATTAGGAGAAAGACCTATAATATTATTCAATTAAATAAATTAATTCTATAAATATATTTTAATAATATTGTAAGCTTTTTTTCTTTTATATATATATATATATATTATTTTAAATTTTTTCCTAAATATATCTAAATGATATTCATAATATAACTTCATTATATGGTTATTATACTTTTTATTTGACTTATTTTTAGTTTTTATTTATTATTATATCTATAATAAAAGTTAAATATTTTTTTACTATCTGAATTTATATGTAAAATTGAAATTTCTCTTTTTTATATATTTTAATCTCAAAATTTTAAAAATATTAAATATAATCATTTTAATATAAAGAAATTAATTTTGTTGTACTATTTAAACAATATTCCATGTTAATATTTAAGTTGGAATATGTCAAAATAGTACAAATAATTCAAACTTTATTATAAAAGGTATTTGACACAAAAAATTAAATACAGTTAAAATATAAGAATTATATATATATATATATATATATATATATATATATATATATATATATATATATATATAT
>Ga0099822_1007090_pt1 | contig 14535 bp, 15 predicted proteins | sample CowpeawhiteBW_FD_76839 | JGI IMG/M metagenome (GOLD analysis project Ga0099822, IMG submission 76839) | Root nodule microbial communities of legume samples collected from California USA - Cow pea white BW | ecosystem: Host-associated > Plants > Roots > Nodule | place: USA: California | collected...
AAAAATAAAATAATTTGAATATTTAGGTGTAGTGATTTGATGTATAAATTCAAAACAATTATTTTAACATGTATATATAAGTTATAATTAAACTTAGTTACTAATTTGGTCTCAAATTGGAAAAGACGAGATTAGATCATTTTTAAAAAATTGGGGTATTAAATTGAACCAAAAATTTAAATTGGGGTACTAAATTGAAAACAACTATTACCACTGCCACATGTCATGATTGTAAGCTGCCACGTGGTACGATGATAAACCGACACGTGACAGTTTTTTAATTTTTTGAAAAAAAAAATAATTTTTTTTTAAAAAAAATTAAAAAAAAATAAAATAAAATTTCACGGCTTGACACGTGTCCTGTACGGACACGGTGTTAACTCCAACTTAATGGAGATGACCAAATTGAATCTTTTTAGATAATTGGGATACTAAATTGAACAAACCAAAAGTATGGGTACCAAATTGAACTTAACCAAAAAATTTGGGTACCAAATCAGTAATTATACCTATTTATAAATACTCTAGTCAGAACATAATGAAAAGAGAACAAAAACACCCAAATTAAGAGAGATGATAAATCACCAGCTTATCAGGAACCACAAAGCATTGCCGTTGAATTGATAACATGTAAGTCTCATGGACTTCAATGACTTCATCCAGAGATTTTGCTGCACTCATACCTTCACATAGTTCACGCCATGCACTGTGATATACCTGCATAGAAATTGTGGTGACAGATAAAAAATGCTCAGGCTACCTTCACAAGATGCAGAACCATGCAAGCAATAGTGTATACTGGATGGGAAGATCACATAGTGTTATTATCATAAAAGAAATTAGAAGGCATTAAAAGCAATTACAACTAGCCATTCTATTCGTAGGCTAGCAGGCCCTACCATTATTTGTGTTCAATGAATAATTGCCAATTAATAATGTCCCATGCATTTAGTACGTTTTGCAGGAAAATCTTTTCTCACAGCAATTACTTTTATAATTATCTTAGTGCAATGTGCTTACCCGATCCATCACATATTGGTGAAAAGCATCCACAAAATGAAGGAGTTTCTGCTCCACTAACCAATGATGCTTTCTATAGTTTGTAGCAGATCCCCTACCCTGCAGATGGTGAATGAAATTTCAAAAACCTTACGGTAAATGTCTAGAATTTAACAAAATACAAAACTAGATAGCGAAGTTTATTCCAAGAATGATATAGACGAGGGAGGACATGCTCCACTGATGAGAAAAGGGGAATAATGTATGGAAGTACCTTCCACATCCATCTCCGCACTTTATCTAATACGAATTTTGCACGCTTGACCTTTAACAAGAACCGCATTACCTACCAGACATTTATTTAAATTAAAGTAGAAAACGTTAGTACAAAAGACCTACCAGATATTAGGAACATAAATCATAATCTGAACGATGAAAATAATTAAAAGGCCAAAAGGAAAAATGGTAAAAACTCCCAAAAGCAAATCCGACACCTGGTTGTACTTCTTAACTGCCTCCGTATTTGCAATGAGTTCAAGGGGCCAAGGGACCTGCCAATTCCAAATTTACAATATACCTTTTATTTCTTTTTTTGTAAGGAAGCTCATATCCTTAAATAGGAATTCAGTTAGAAAGGGAAAATCAACTGACTGAGACGGACCTTATACGTGAATTTGAGCATATCAAGGCCATTAATTCCAAAGCTATTGACATGACTTTGACGAGGAGCGCTCAAAGCAGCACCAGCTGTGCTAGCTTGCTCATCATTGCCAACACTATTTTTGGTTATCGTAACTACCAATGAATCTGGAGCACTTAACAGCATACAATCAGAAGAATTTCTGATTGATTCCTGTAGTTGATGAGCATAGATATCTTATGAACAAAAAATAATATATAAGAAAAAAAAAGCCATATAAAGATTCCTTAATTTATCAAATAAGCTGGAGTATACAATACAATCCATCATCATAGCATGTATATAGAATAGCCATATCTCATGAACTCTATCCTTTATTCACTACCAATTTGCCAAATCAGCATAGGAGGTAGAAGAAGTCATAATTTAACAGCCTGACCATTTTTGTTCAAAGCATTTAGTTTGATGTTTTGTGATTCAACTTCATGTCCAACCATTTTGCTATTGATTCAATATACCTCAAAAATACCAAAAACAAAATGGGCTTTATACAAAAACTTCACAATAAAACCATTACAGATGACAATGGTTTTTACAGTGGTTCAATTCATGTATGGTAGGTAGAATTGGAGTCTAGAATTAGAAATGATAGCACTGGAATAAATCCGAAACCAGTAGATACCATGTAAGGAAGTTTATATGGTTATAACAAATAATGTCAAAAAGTAATATATCTATAGATAAATAATCCAATGCATAAGGAACAGATACAGTCATTAAAAAGCCCCATATCATATGAAGTTAGTCACACATAGATAGGGTGCTTAGGTCCTCTTTGTAGAATGAATTAGCCAGAGATCTTACAATTTTTGTCACTTATCAAGCATTTAAATGAAAACTCATTCCAAAAATTCAAAACATAAATTAATGTAATAAATTAGAATCTAACCAATATCCTAGTCTAACTTTTATTATAGATCGCAACAAGTTAGATGAACTCTAAATATTGTAACAATTTAACAAAATCAAGTAAATTTACCTGCAATGTTGTGTTTAATTCAAAATCATCATCCCATGCTTCACCCTTGTCTAACTTATTGAAAATTACAGTCAAAAAGTGTTGCAGCAAATCACCTGCACAAGAAACAAATCAAAACAGGAAACAGAGAAACCTAGGTGACTCCACTCCAATCCTGCTTAAAGTGATAAAAAACAAATTCAAGAACAATATATTATATAAAAAAGTATGAGAACAATTTAAATGATACGCAGATACCTGAACCTAACAAATATATAGCTCTCAACACTGCAAGCTCATCCATCAATCTCCATTCATTCATCAACTTTGACAGCATATTCACTCCAATATAATCCACCTGTCCTATTAAAAATACAGCAATTATATATTGTTATACTCTTAACTCTTGAATGACAAATGATTTAATTTAATCCACCTGTTTCTGAATGTAGACTGTTAGACAGTACTGCATAATCACAAGAGGAAGTGGAGTAATTCTTAGGTCAACATTTTGCATCCATCGAAGAACTCTAGAAATAAGACTGCTGTTTCTCTGGAAAGGTAAGAGCTCTGACACAGGAACATCATCCTGTTTTCAAATCAAATATCTGCTCAATATAACAAAGTACTGCATCCTAAACTAAAGCTACTCAGACTACCAAGTAGAAATACCTGAAATGAAGGTAAAATAGTGGGAAAAGGAAATAACATTTCTAACAGCTTTCTGTCATCCTGTGAGCGAAGGTATTCAGATTCACCAAAGTGAAAGCCAAAAGTATAGTTCGTTCCTTCACTATCAGAAAAACCAGTACTTTCTGCACCAAATATAGCTCTTCTTAAACTCTCATCATTTAATGAAGGCAAGCTGAATTTTCGAGATAAATTCAATGCTTTCAAGGCATTCCCATTCTTTCTGAGGTTTTCTCGACATACTGTTATAACTGGATTTTCCATGTATGACCCCAAGAGAAGCACTTCATCTTCAATAACTTTAGCCCCTCTTAGCTCGGAGGCGTCATTATTTATGTGTTCATATTTTAGCTTCAAGTCAGCTGATCTTTTCTGAAATAATGTATCAATCAAGAACTTATACCAAGTCTTCTCTGAATAAGGTGGAACAATTAATCTTTCATTATTGTCGTTATCTATTTTTTCCTCATTTACATAAGATGCATGCGAAGAAACAGTTACAATATCGTGCCAGTTCTCTTGCCAAAAGTACTTACAGACATGGTCACCATGACCAAGAAGTCCGACTAGTGATACAGAAAAAACTTCCGGCAAGGTTAGCCCAGTCATTCTCTGAGCAGGATATAAACCATAGTTTAAGCATTTCGCGCTTCCAACCTCATAATTACTTTCTTTGCTACAACTCGCTGAGGGATTAGGTACATAGCGCATAAGCTGCAAAGATTTTCCAGCAGAAATTATTGATTTGGCTAAGTCCGTAATAAAAAAGGGACAAGCTGGACGGTCTCTAATGCTTGACTCTTTTCCTTTAATTGTAGCAGACAAAGAGATGGAATCCCTCCTGTCCATTTCCTTGTCATCTGATGCTGGGGTTGAACCATTGCCATAATTTGTGGAAGAGAATTCTGAACCTAACTTGCCACGCTGTTGTATTCTTAATAAATAACTCCTCTCCCAGAACTCGGCCTCATCAACTGAGACTGCTTTATTAGTGAAAAAGAACATCTGAAAAGGGAGATGGCATAATCAATGCAATATTTTAGTACATGTTTAGATTAACTTATTTCATACTTGGAAAAGCTTGCAATAGTGCAATGAGGAGGGAGCTTTAGGCTGATTTTTTCTTTCTGTGCATAAAGATTAAGTGAGGGACAGGCAAAGAAAATCCATCACAACCACTTGATGACTTGAAGAGTGCAAGAGGACAGAAAGACATTCATTAGCAATTCTTGGACCAATGGAAAACTCATTGTATTTCTAAGTTAAAGATAAACAACGTAACATGAGTTATTTCCATAACACTCTTTAGCACAACATAAGAGAGAACTTCTTTCTCCCGGAAGAATTGAGAATTTCAATAACCATTACCTCACCAAAAGGATCATCAAGAATTCCTTCAAAAAGCCAGGAATCAAGACTCTCAATATACGGCAACAAGCTTCCAACATACATATAAAGCACCATCTGGTTAGCTTCCTCCTGTGATTAGGATAGATTCTAAAGTTTATCATCCTGAACCAAGAACAATGTTTAGAAAATACATGATGTACAGCGTCAAACATTAGTCACGACCTCACCACCTTGTACCAGACACATTTCATCAAGCTTCTTATGAAGATAGTCAAGCACGTGAACAGTGAGTTCTGCTGCTGGTACAGACACACCGTACTCAAAGTATACAGCAGGAATGGCCTCATGCACTACCTGAAATAGAAATTCAGCCCCTGAGCAAAGACTGAATCCAGCAAAGGACCATCAGATACTATCACAACTCACGATGACCAAAATCAAACTACAGTTCAAGAGATGCATTTCAAAAAAAATTGGGAAAATTCCAGATGTAAAAACTGACTTTCCTAAAATCAAATTCTAGCAAGTCAATAATACACGAACAGTTGGAAACCAACTAGTCTGCATACAAACATAACCCTAACTCTGCTATAGTTTAAAATTTAAAGAAAGCAAAAACCTCGATAAGGAATTGGTCAATCCTAACAAGGTTGGAGTGGTTATTCCATCTGCATTGCTCATGGATGTTTCCTCCTTCAAGGCAAGATTCCGTAACCGCTACGCGACAACAAGCAAACCTGATTTAGAGCAGCGCAGAGAAAATTCTAGAGAGAATAGCGCGTGCAAAGTTAGATCATATCCTATAAGCATTAGAAAGAAACCTGAAGGCACGCTGAAGCAGAGGACGCGAACGCGTTCAAAGTAGGGGGAGACTTCGGCACTGCAGATTCAACTTTATCGAGTGTAATCGCCACGGATTGGAGACACGTAGCTGCGTGGATAAACTGGTTGAGAAGAGAGTGGAGACTTTTCTGTGAGAGATGGCTGACGTAAACACCGCTCTTTGCACGGAAACTGTTTGCACTTTTATCCCAAGAGAACAGGGGACCAGAAAACCCTTGCAGCATTCGTAGAACACCTCGAACCTTTCGTCAATTTAACAATTAGATACAGAAACACACACAGTTGAATTGCCACATTCATTAAATGAGGATGCAAATTGAATTCAAAAGTGGAATCGAGGATGACTTTAAGAGAGGGAGGGAGGGAGAGAGAGAGAGAGAGAGAGAGAGAGAGAGAGAGACATACAAGTTCGAGTTCATTTGTTCTGGATGAAGAGACCGGTGGTGCAAAATGAAATTCGTTAGCCAACGGAGCGTAGATTCTGTGGATTAAGCTTCGTGGAATGTGCGACTCTGCACCCATTTTTATCTGCTGAATCAGTAGCCAACATTCATGAGCACTCACTTTGCTCCGATTGGTGGGCAGCGAGAAAAGAACAATAAAAGAAGAAAATGAAAGAAAGAAAGAAAGAAAGGAAAGTGAAGAGGGTGGAGATCGAAACCGAACATATTCAAATGATAATGGCGGACGTGACTAACGCCGGGGAGAACACGGGTATCAATTGGGTTTGGGTTTGGGTTATGAATGGGCCAATAGAGTAAATCTTCAGTCCATATGAATCTTTCCTATTCATAAAACCCTTTTCAGAAAATTGTTTTTCTTTCTTGATGAGACTTTTCATAATTGAATAATGTATTAACTTTCTTTTTAAATATCTTTAATTAAATATTTAAAATAAAAAAGATTTAAATCGAATTTTAGAATATAAAACTAATTTTTTTCCAAAGAACTTTAACACTTTAGCTTTAAATATGTAAGAATAATTTTAAAATAAATTTTTAGCTAATTTCCTTGAAAGGTATAAATTAGTTAAAAAGATCTTATAAAGAAAGATTATCTTCTTGTTATGTTTTTAATAAATTAAAATTACAATGTTCTCAAATTACGCTTATACCATTTTATCATTATAACAATCACATTATTAATATATGTAAAGTAAAAATATATGTTACAATATTTTTTTAAAATAAAAGAAATATTTTGTGTGAAACCTTCCAATTTTAAAATCTTAAAAAAAACTAATAAAATAAGATTGTTTCACTGTAGTAGTCAAATCAAAATATCAAATATATAAAATATATTAATACAATTATAAGCACAGACTACTCACTCACAACAGTTTTCACTGAAATCTTTTATCAACTTAAAAGATAACTCTTTAACCTCCACAGGTGCCCCTGACACTACAACCACATCTGCTTTCACCGAATAGATGATCATCGCAAAAGAAATACAAACAACACAAAAACACAGAAAAAAGGTAAACTAATGTAAACAAGGAAATATTCATATGAAAACTTAACTCACATAGGCATACATATAAATAGAGATACAATTAACACTAAACTCAATTATCTGGATACATGCAAGGGACATCAAATCTCTCGGTGGCTTGCACCTGTGTGTGGTTCTCAAACTCTACAGAGTTTGGCCTCAAGGGTTATACCCAACCACTCACAAGGTAAATTTCCTTTGTGCCTAGGACTTGATCAAGTCTAGTGATTAGGGCCTCCTACTACTCCTCACGACATAACTCATTTTATTTCATTTGAGCATTAATGATTATTAGAACGTCATGATACCAACTAATATCAAGTCCTTATAAAATACCACCATACAGAACTTCTCCTTGAAATTACTTAAACATTATAACTTTGCATATTCACACAACATTTCATACCAATTATCATCTTATATACCCACAATAACATTTTTATCTCAATTCATAGCAATAAGGACTATAGAATTCAGTTCAAGTATATACAGAACATCTAAAGTAACCAAAACAGCAAAAACAAAAACTCATATTGATAATTAAAATAATGCATGCAAGCGGAAGATGGCTCACATGCGACAAAAAATAGAATTAGACCAAAAAGAGGACGAAAAACTCTCAACTTACGTGTGAAGAGAGACTAGTCGGTCTAACTTGAAGAGCTCGCCGAGAGGATAAATCCTACAATCTCGATTCTTCAATCAGATGACCAGAGAGACAAAATTCTTAGAGAGAAGTTAGAAAACTCTAGAAAAAGTAATTTCTAGAAAGATGATGTGTTTTAAAAGAATGAAACTCTTTTATAACAATTCTATTTATACTAAAACCTTTTAATATTAAAATAATCGATTCTCGTTAATTTTAAACTACTATCACTTCTACACTACATTTTCTAAGGTTTCACATTGTGTACACATTTAAAAAACAAAAATTGGCGTCTAACATAATTTGTGAAAATCTTTAAAAGTATGTAATTTACTCCATCTCTCTTTTTGGGCCGAATGCTTGGGTTTCACGCTTCTTTCACTGGCTAACAACATACGTAGTCATTTAGTTGACTAATAGGTTGTCAATTATATAATAAACAAAAATAAAAAAACAAAAATAGTACTCATTTTTTCCATTCCAATATATTTTTTATTGTATTTTTTTTATAAAAATTCACTACTGAAATCAAAAAGGCACTTGCCCCCTCTTAATCCCAAAGTCTAAGCCCCGAATATTTTAGGTTTAGTAGAAATTATTTTGATAATATTAGTCTGTAACAGTCAAATGTAATTGTGATGTTTATCCAAATTATTTGCAGTGATTAAATAAAAAAATTTCATTAAAAAAATGCAAAACAAAGAACTTATAATAATAAAAAAGTACTCACAGGTACAAGCAATGTTATAGGTCTGGGAAGTATTCAAAGCGAATTGCACTCTTAAATGTAAAACAACAAAAAAAAGAGTTATTCCTCAAATATTATTTAATAAATTAAATTTACATACGAATTTCACGCGTGGGAATTGGTTCAACTAACCTATTCTAGTCATTATGTACATAATAGCAACTTCAAAGTAATGTGAACTTCCCATTGCTTTTACCAAACCAGCTTGATATGTTTTTCAATATCACTGAGAACTCCTAGTTCTTCTAATTCCCTGCTATATGATAGTTGTCATTGTAACTTTCGACCAAATCTTAGCTGTGACAGGCTTCAAATGTGCCTGATGATTCTCATAACGGTGGTGAGGGGTATGTTGCTGGAATTGGCCATGTAATTGAGGGCACTAGATTGAGGACTGTTTATTTCTGTCATGGAGCAGGGAGAGTTACGAGAAGAATGATTAGATTCCTCGCTGTCATATTTTTTCGAAGTGTCACTGTCAAATACAAAAACAACAAAGGGAATTATGTCAATGAGGTATCCGGGAGCATATTACCAAATTTAACATTTATCATATTGTCAAATACCAAGAGCAAATAATGTCGAAAACATACCCTATTAAATTTTGAATTTTATGCAAAAACCGTGCGCCAATGGAGGCTGGCACTACACGGTTATTACTTCTTGAACTGTGAGCGGGGCTATGTCTACTTGAATCATCCTACAGAGAAAAAAACAGTAGGCAAGTAATAAGCAAATAATGTCTTACGTAGAATTCTTCACACTGATAGCACACTGTCAACTTCTTTTACCAAAATATCATACCGTTTTATAGCATGTTTTTACGTTTTTACTGTGCTAGTTCAGATTTCGATTTTCAGGAACCGAATTCTGAAGATAATTTTACATTAACATGCCTTTTTAACAAAAATCCCAAAAACATGTTCAGAATTCGGCTTCCAGAAACAAAATTTTGAACTAGCATAATAAAAGTGTGCTATTTATGGGTGTGAAAAATTCGTCTTACATCGGAATAGTTATTATATGATACGAGACTATAATGATTCCAGTCTGGGTCAATCTCTTTATAACAGATTTGTTTTATTAACTTTCTTTTCGATAATTGAAAAAATCTAACTGCATCTTATGCAAAGATTGGGTAGAACCACTGTGATTCTAGATCATACTAAAATCTATTCTACCACATAGGCAGCTCAACCCCTATAAACTCAAACAAGTGGTTGGTTTATAATTCATAATGATCGATCTCCTTGGACCTTGACATTGGTAGATTATTAAGGAGTTTGGATATAATTAGCACTTACTCCAGATCCAGGGTCTCCTCTGGGACAGTTTTGCCCTTGTGAATGAAGTAGAGCATCTTGATCGTGCAAATTTTGTACAAAAGCATGAGTAAGAAGCAGTGCTGCCGATGGTCGATCTGCCGGATTCCTTCTGAAGCACTGCTGAAGGAAATCCTGTCCATCTGATGACAAATTTTCAGGTATTTTTGGGGATTTGTGCAGTACCTTGAACATGGCTTGCGGCTGGTGGACAGAAAATAACCAGGTCACTATAATCCTCATGGTAACCAAGCACAAGTATGCTAATGCCATGAATAGGAATATCAGGGATGCCAGGATATTCAAATGCTTTGCTTAGCCATAAATTAAAACTTAAAACAACACAAACAGTACATGGTTCAATTTAAAGGGGTACTTAGGAATCAGGTTTTCCTTGTCTAGGAAAGCTATAGGTGATTTTGGCATGCCTAAAATATCTCTCGAAGAGTTAGACAATGTTTCATATGCCTAAAACTTTCACATACGCGTATCACGAATTTTCCCTCCTCCATGGAAATATTTTAATGACAAACGTGATTAAAATAGTTGGTGTGAACGTTAGTTTCCAGAGAATGTATTTTGAAAACATCATTTAAACTTGGGATTTTAAGATTCCAAAAATCTAAAAAGAACTCTCCTGCAAAAAGGACAAAATAATCCAAGCAGACTGTAGTGCATAGCATTAGTATTTCTTTTGAATAAGGGGTATAGAGGGATTATTGATCTTCGAAAATTAAACCAACAAATTAACATGTGCAATCCTCTAAAATCGGTTCATGTAAGGTGCTAACCCCTTCATATTCCCTCCAAGGAGGTTTTCCTGTCAGCATTTCGATGATAGTGCACCCTAAGCTCCATATATCAATGGCCATGGCAACGTCAGGACTGGATTCTTTCTTTATGGCAGCCTTCATGAGCTTTATCAACAAATTACAAAAAAAAAAAGTGGCATGTTATTACTCATTACCCATCTAAATCTCCATAGATAATATAAGTAATAAATTACCTCAGGAGCCATCCAGTAGGGACTACCCTTCAATGAAAGTTCATACGATTTCTCTGTCAGCTGAAAGGAACAGATTGTTCAAATTACTAGATCAGCAGAAAAGGAAACTAATAAAACAAAATAAGTATTACTGCCATCAAAGATAACTGATAAACTCATTGTGTCACGTTAACACTTGTAAATGAGAAAATAATCACATGATACACACGAATAGTCTATACCTAAATAAAAGTAACAGAAGATCAAAATTTCAAAACTCACAATTTTTGAAACCCCAAAATCCGCAAGTTTAACCATGCCCGTTGCATCAACCAACAAGTTTGCACCTTTGATATCCCTACAGAATCATAAACAGCAGTAGCAATCAGGAATTTTAGCTAAATAAACAGAAACCGAGGGTGGGCCTAGCTGGAAGACGAGCTTATCTAAACTTATGAAAGACCCTCATAAGTTTTTTTTTATCTTACTTTAATTAGTTTCTTGGTGTTAATTTATTAATTTTTTTGCTTATTCCAGTAAGTTTCATCACTATATGTATGACCTCATGTGACAAAATTTTATTAAATAAGTACTTAATTAAGTTGATCATCAGTATACACACCAAAATTTTTTTTTTAAAAAAAAAGAAACTTTTACCATATCAAGAACAAATTCCATATGAACTTTTTTATTGTTTGAGATACGATTTTAGCTGGAATCAACTAGTTCATCAGATGTTGTTGGTATATATAGTACATAGAGATACAATATTTAGAGAAATAAAACGAGGTAAAATAGTTCTTGTCACCAAGTTGTTACCTGTGAATGGTCTTGGTACTATGCAAGTATGCCAATCCAGAGAGAATATGCCTCGTGAAGTTGCGAACTACAGATTCTGTCATAGCTCCACAATGGTCATGCATAAACTTATCAAGTGATCCAGGATGAACATACTCCATATATATGTACAGTCGATCGCCATCCTGAAAACCAAGATATTTCACAAATTTCATTTTATAGGCAGCAACAAAGTTAAAAAGTTAAAACAAGAGCCAATATGAACTCACTACTTCACTTCCATAGTACTGCACAATGTTGGGATGGTGTAATTGACGGAGAATTCTAATTTCCTGAAACATGAGACCATTCAGAACAACAGTCTAAACACCAGCCTATTGGAAAATGTATAATTAAAAACCACGTTGGGGGAGAACCTGTTCAAGTTGCTTTATGCAGTCAGCAGATTTAGGATCATCGGGGAACATTTCCACCTCCTTCATTGCACACGAGGCTCCAGTCTCTCTGTGATGCAACAGGAATGCACGTGAGTATCTACCGAAAGGTAAAGTGTAAACCAGATAACAGCAAGGTTTTAAAATACAGGCCACAGTCATACAAAAGTCGAGGCTTTTGGGGTTTCTGTGACCGCAGTTGCAGTTGCAGCCGCTTTCATTGCATTTATCAGCAATTTTCCATAACAGATGAAACCATGACTGTAACGTGACGACAATTTAAAACCTCCCATGAAGGCAACAAAGTAAAGATGAAGGACATACAAGTTGGTTGCGTGATAAACAGATCCATATGATCCCCGCCCTATAAGTTTTCCTTTCTGCCATTGACCTTTCATTGAAGGCGAATTATCTACGGTGAGGTGCACGATACTTGGTTGATGCTGGGGAGATGACTGTGCTGGCGGTGGTGACGCTCTAGGAGGAAGAGGCAGTGGATGTGCATCAACATGATTATTGTCAGGCAACACTCTTGAGCTATGTTTATGAAGCTGACTCTGACATCCCTCTGGATTGAGGAGGCTCCCTGGGCTGCGCAGAGGAGTCCGGTCTGGACTCTGAGCAGTTTTAGCCGGTGACACTCTCAAAATGTCATTAAAATCTTGATGAAAAATGATGGAAGGATCATAGAAATCTACATTGCTGGATCTACGGGGACTAGTAACAGGGCTGGAGAATATACTGTTGGGGGCACTCTTGGCCGAAAAATGCAATCTCAAGTCGGAAACATTTTCAGAGTCATTATCTTGAGAGTGTTCTATGTGATCTTTACATGAACTGGTATTGCCTGCCACAACAACAAAAAACGAGAACTGTAAAAAGTAAAACATCTCCTACATTTAACATGAACATATGTTGCTCCTCGATCATACATGAGAAGGGTGCTGGCTTCATATTTTTTAACACATTCTCTATAATTAATATTTAAAATTTATTAAAACTCTATGAGACACAGAGTTGAATAATTATTTATAAACTTTAGTCGATAATAGAAATATATATATAAAGTGTATTAATAGATGAAATTATTATATAGTTCAAGATCAAATAGTTGGAATTCCAACTATATATAGTAAGTCAATAACTTTCATCAGAGAGTGAATTCGTAGCAATTATTCTCGTCTTATCCATGAAGAATGGAGGATTCACCTGCCAACACTCTTGCAGGTGGAATGTTCACTCTTAAATCGTGTTTGGCATTTGAAGCCGCCGGATCAAAAGAAGGTCTACCCAAATTGCTGGTAGACCTTATACTTCTCACAGCATCATGATCCACCGACCTTCTGAAACGAAAAAAATCAATCGCAAACGATTCAGAATCCAACACAACACGTTTGACCCAGTGGTGGGAACAGCAGCGACGGTTTACCTGCGAAAGGCGAAGCCAGGATGTTCGAAAGGGGGCGATCCGAGTTGATGATGATCGTATCGACGAGTCAACGGGGAGTCGGGACGCGGAAGCGGTTGCGGAACCGCAGAGGAAGACCAATGGTCAGAAGCGGAACCGGACTTAAACGAGGGAAGAGGAGAAGCGGGTAGAGAAGTGGTGGAATGCAGAGCAGCGTCTTTGTCAGTGAGGTATCGGAGTCTCCCCTGTCGAGTGAGCCTACGTTGTTTAATCGTAGGTTGGGGAGAAGAAGGCTTGTTACAGTTGGCGTTGCTCATTGTTTGAGAAGAAGAAGAAGGAGAAGAAGAAGGTCGTCATGTGAGAGTGGTGCTTTTGCGTTTAGCGTTTTGCTAAGTTGGTGTGCAAAAAAGCGAAGCGAGAAGAAGCGCCCGTGGAAGGAAACACCTACGCTGCTTCTTTGCTTGCCCTATTTTCCAATTCAAATTGCCTCTTCAGTTGAATGGCGAATATTTTGGTCAACACTTCTGACTTTGGATTAAATTAATGGTTTTCTCTGTTAAACAAAATAAAAGGAAATTGAAGAGAGCAACGCGAGTGAGTCGTGTCTTGCCTCTTGACTTGGGCGTTCACGTCTAAACTAAACTCAAACACCGCACCTTTCAAAACTTATCTCCATTTGGACCCTTAGAAACCGCAAAGCAAACTCACTTGGTTCACGTTTTCTAATTTCAGATACAAATATCAACCTATAAATGTTTTTTCTTTCATAACATATGTAATCACGTTCATTTTTGTTTCTTTTATTTAGCCCTTTTAGTGTTGTAGTAGTTTATACTTCTTTTATTTATTTTTATTCACGTTATTTCATTGTATTTATCTTTTGATCCTTTAATGGTGACAAACATGAATTCAAATGAGCATATCTGTTATGAAACGTATTTGACAATACTTTTCAACTTGTTGAAAGTTTTAGTTTGTTAAAATTTAACTTCTATTTTCTCATCTGATTTTTCTTGTTTTTTTTTTTTTTCCTTTTTGTCTTTTAATTTATTTTTTTTTTTTTTAATTTTTTTCTTTTTTTTTTTTTTTTTGTTTTTTTTTTAAAAAAAAATTTTTTTTATTTGATATTTTTAAATTTTTATTAATTTTTATTTATATTT
>Ga0099822_1007091_pt1 | contig 14533 bp, 7 predicted proteins | sample CowpeawhiteBW_FD_76839 | JGI IMG/M metagenome (GOLD analysis project Ga0099822, IMG submission 76839) | Root nodule microbial communities of legume samples collected from California USA - Cow pea white BW | ecosystem: Host-associated > Plants > Roots > Nodule | place: USA: California | collected...
ATATATATATATATATATATATATATATATATATATATATATATATATATATATATATATATATATATATATATATATATATATATATAAATATATATATATATATATCTTAAAAGTTTACGGTAATAACATCTTGGTTTGAAAGTATCATCTTGATTTATATCCTTTCTTCTGTATTAATTTACATATTTATTATTATTTTAATAATTCAAGACTGATATTTCACATCATTGATTAGTCGACAATTTAATTTCCATAACAAAACAATTGATTCATCATCGTATCATATTTTAAGAGGAAAGGTTAAAAGTTTCCCGCTGGAAAATAATCGTCCGCAACTACTCCTATTTTTACATAACATCAACTAATCTAAAATAACTCTATTCTAATCGATACTTTTATTATTTTTTAACGGATTAACTTAATTTTTAGTAAAAATTAAAATTAATCTCTCCTTGAAACATTGAACCAATCTAGTTCCTTATATTTAAAAATGTGTAAAATTAGTTATTTAAACCAAATATTTTTAAGTTTATTTAACGTTTCAACTACGTTTCTCACTTAACATTGAAACGAAAATATGTCAAACGATGTAAATAAAATAAAATATTATCATGAAATACATTTAAAACATCAAATAAACTTAATAAAATTTGATTAAAAAACTAAATCCACACATATATAAAGTTGAAGAACTAAATTAAATCAAAGTCTTCAAAAATAACTAATTCTAATTTTTAATAAAAATTAAAAGACCAAAAACATTTAATTTTATTTAAATTTAGATGCACTTCTAATAATTGAAGCTTAGTAAACCAATACAGGTAGGTGTAACCTTAATTTTACTCTTAAAAATGTTTGGCAAGGACTTCCTGCACCATATCAATGAATCCTATCAAATTTCTTGAGGCATCCCATAAAAAGTCAACAGAAAATTATTTTCGTAATAGAAGTAGGGTGCTTGTCTGCCGAAAATAAAAATTCCTTTTAATGTGTTCCAAAAAACAAATTCCAAAATGATAAGGTATACGGATGTGATGCAGAATTACAGATATCTTTATATCTTCTTCCAGTTTTATATTATGATTTTTTGTTATTTGAATTTTTTTCTTCATATTCAAGTATATTTCTGTAAAATAACTCATTCTCATTCTTCTAGCAAAGTAATTCTCTTCAAAAATTTTTTATTTGTATTTTATCAAACACTCACAGTGAGTAATCCTCCCTCGGACCAAGGAAAAATTACCTTTCTTAGTTGAGACTCCAAACTGACGATAAACTTCACTTGACCTTTCAAGCATATGGTTTAAATTGAAGTAGTCTTCAAACACACATTGATAAGAACATTTTTGGCCAAGTTGCATATAAAAGCGGCGAAAATAAAAATTGGAGTTCAGACTCGAGAATGTGAAAAATCTATCAATTATATATCAATGTTCATTTTTGACTCTTTACATTGTAAAAAAAAAAATGAGTGGAAAGTGAGCTTCAACTCCAAAAGAAAACTATAGCAGCTCAGCTTCACTTTCTAACGGTTTTTTGACCAAGACAACAAAAATGGACATACAAGGGAAGCTCGGTAACCCTAAAAATATCCCTGCCCCATCTTTAATATGACGACTTTACAATTGAATGCCAACAAAAGAATGAAAAAATAATTTTACATCATGGGCATGGCGATGCAGGGATATGACAAACAAGCTGTAGGATGGTAAACCAAAAACAAATAAAAAATATGGAAGGAAAAAGAATAAAAATAAAAATAAAAATGGATTTACAACCTTTGACAAGGACCAACAACTGACTTTGTTGTTTGCCTTGAGGACTGATAAACACAAACTAAGCTTCCCTTGCCTTACTCATTTAAAAATTGGAAGGCGGGATTCTCAAGCAGCTCATCAGCTGCTTTCATGTCTGAGAAATCCTTCTCTTGCAGTGATGTAGAGAGGTCATCTACTGAAAAGGGGATGCTGTAGAAACAAATTTGTAGTCATTATTTGTAGTGATGAACGTAGAATTGTACTAAAAGTTGACCAAGAATTGATAGATCACATAAATTAAACTGCAACTACCCGGTGTTAAATAAAGAAACTATTTCTATTGACTTTCCTCTATTGGTTATGATGGCAGATATAATATGCAATCTCACCTGGAACTGTCATCCAACAAGAAAGAATCACTCTGAGCATTATTAGAGTCCTCAGCCATAAGCACTCTCATGCTTGAAAGGACCTGAAGTGAGAATGGAGCATGTTATCACGCATTTTCCCAGTTATCAGAGAAAATAGGGAAGGGAAAAGGAAAAAACTTACATCTGGAGATACACTTCGAGTATTGTAGTTAGCATCCCAATAAAGTGTACATATTCTGTACAGCTGCTGGACACTCATGATCTGATGCAGGAGAGGAGAGGGGACACAAGAGAAAAGGTATGAGATTAAGATTCTCAAAAAAACGTGCTTAGGTAGACGGTGAGTGCAAGCAAACGTAAGAGATTATTCAGTTGTGATCATTCATACACTAGGGCCTATTTGATCTGAAAAAATGTTTGTGATTTTTCTACTATTTTCATTATACACTTACCCAGTTTATGTTTAGGTGATAAAATCAACGCAATTTCCTCAACTGCTATTGCAGAAACGTTTTCATGATGCAAATACAAAGAAACCAAATCTAAACACGAGATCCTTTCAAGAACTCATCATAAAAAAATTGCTCTTATAACAATTCATTATGTTATCAAAGATAGGGCATTTTAAACATTAACAAATTAATGGAAATAAGTTGCCCACCCCATATACACAGAAAGATCTAGATAGATAGAGACTTACTGGGCATAAATCATTAATGATTTCATCATAGGAAATCCTATACTTCTGATGAATAACCTGTACATAAAATAAGACAATAATTAAACCAATAGATGTAATAATGTAATATGTAATTTATGCCATTGGATTTTGGTCATACCATTAAAATATTATTAGGAAAAATAGCTTAGTTTGCCACATTATTTTATTCAATTACGACATTCGCCATTGTAATTAATTATTTTGAATACAATTCTTCAGTCTTAAAATCAAGTTGAAAGGTACAGACCACCCAAACTTTATAAAGATTACATTAGCCTCATCATCTATAATTGATGAGGAACTAAATACACCACCTTGACACTGAAATCAAGGAACCCCCCACCACCACGAAAGTGACCGCATGGGAATTTCACGTAATAACTCACATAACACCTAGAGTTATGGGCATAGTGATTGGCCCAACATAAGATTTAGGTTAGGATTCATATCAACTTAGAATTTGGACTTGGGTTAAGTCATAGATGCAATTGTTAGACGATGATTGCTCAAGTTAGTCATAGACTCAATTGATGTGAGACTAAACACCCCCATCACAAGATTGCAATTAAGGTGGACTTCCAACATTCACAAAAGGTAGAAGCTATAACTAACATAGTTCATAGAAAACTAATATTCATTACAAAAATTATAATAAAAAAAGGGAGATAAATAGTGCTGTATTATCAAATAAGACACTTACCAAGAACCCAACAGCTTGTCTAATGTGCTTAAGCTCATCCCAAGATGAACCTGCATACTGCAAACCCAAGCAATTAGGTTAGACTTTGGAGGACATTACACAAAGATCAAACATAAGTCATCACTGTATTTTATTACAGCCTAAGCAATAAATGTACTAACTAAAAATCTAATACCATAATACCATCAACATAATAAATTACCTCCTCTTTTGCTTGGCAGCACCACAACTCCAATTCTGCTAAACCAGCTTTAACATATTCCCCATTGGTAAATGTGCAACAATCACGACGCAGAAGAAGACTAGAAATAATTTATTGAAAAGAAAATGTCAGCTTTTAAAATTTTAAGGAATCTTGCAATCATGAATTATTGTGTAGGGAAATAATGTAATTAGGCTTTTATGAGCTGCATAATTATTTAACTGTTATCCTTTGTATTTGTGGCTCTGACTATAAACAAGAGCCTCTAGTGTTTAGTCAAGACACTCGGATACATTCACATCACATAACCTCTTATTCTTGTTCCTCTACAAAAAACAATGATGCAAAACAATTTTTTTTTTTTGTTCTTATAGCATGTACAAAACCACTTTTACCTATTAAAGAGTTGAACATTAATATATGAGAATGTTTGAGTGAAGATCTTTTGGATAAGGACTGGGGGTACCTGAAATCCAAAACATTATATCATAAGATGTACATTAGATCATTAGATTCTGTTGTTTATTTAGGGTTTTTTGAAGAACCCTACATCATGCTTTACCAAATTTTAGAAAATAGCATGAATTTGAACAACAGGGAAGTAATTGCTTAACACTAACAAGTTAATATGACATTTTGTTTCTTACAAAGTTTTCTTTCAGAGTACAGAGGAGAGTATTCAGTGATTCTATAATGCTCTGCCAATGACCCATGGGAGAATCTTTACCAAAGGATCGGCCAGAACGTAACACTCCCTTAGATGTTCTTGGAGCCTGTATATCAGCAACAAGATTAGCATGAGGATCAGAACCAAAAACACATGTGACTATAACGATAATAGAGCCTCAGAATTCCTTTAGAAATTTCTAGAGAATATTTCCAGAAGGGAGATACTATATACTATCCAGATCAGGGACTAGCTATGATAGCTCATACAGGATTTAAGACACTGTATCCAACTTCATCCATTAAGTAATAATAAAACAATTCAACAATAGCCCACTGCATTTCAACAAACCTGGATACATAAAGAAAGCAATGATGCTAATTCTTTCTTCAAGTTGTCCCTAAGGATACCATATATTTTCTCCACATAGGCTGTGAGCTGTTGCTTGAAAAGCAAAGCAGGATATTTAGCTTCTACCTTGCGTACAACCTCCGATGGAGGGGTAGGAAGGCTGGCAGAAGAAGGAGATGAGCGAAAACCCTGCAATCAAACAAATTACCGTGACCTTTTGTGAAAAGAGGGATCAGAATTAAAGAAATGCACGTAATATTCAATACCATTGTCATTCTCCCAAAGAGGGAGGTTGGATTTGGCGGTTTTTTTACAGGAGTTGCATCAGCTGAACCACCAGATTTCAGACTTTGCTGGAGCAAAAACAATAGTGCAGACATATTTGACAGCCAATAGGCCATAAGATCATTGTCATCTTGATTCTGGAAAGAGTAAGGAAGAAGAAAGACGAAATGTTATAAATGCTCCCATCCCATACTTTTCTTTGCAATACCATAAAAAGACATAACTATAGAATATAACATGCAAATTAGAATCACATCATTTTATACCACACATATGGTAAAAAAATAATTGTTTGTTCAACAAAATGCTTATGCAAATTGGTTATAAGCTCTTGAAGAAAAATGCTGGATGGATAACTATAACAATTAAACCATGAACTAGCCCAGGGCAAAAGAAAATAAAACTGCAATTGCATTTTACTGTTAACATTCTCAAATAGAAAACATATTCAAACTCTAAATTTGAGCTAGGCCTAGGTTAACTCCAAAAGTTAGATCAAGAGGTGAGGAATGCCCAAGCCTTTATAAGTTTTACTAGTGCTATAGCTATACTTGATGTGGATCCCAACACAACCCCCATGCCTAGGATTGAACATCTAGAGCATGGAGATTGAAGGAATTTATTATTATTATTATTATGATAGGTTTACTGGCAAGGTTTATTCCAGGAAAAATACAGGAAGGAGGCAGTTATAACTTGCTAAGGTTGTTGTGTTCATTGACTATTATATATAGTCTGTGTTTAGTTGGTCTTAGGCAGTTTTGATATTCTATAAGACAATAGAAGTTAGGAGAGGAAGGCCCTCTCGAAAGGCCTTGAGTTTGTGTACTTTTGTTGTGACCTGTTCTCACCACATTGGTGGAACAATTATTCATAATAAATCAGACCTGAGTTGTCAGGAAGCTTCTGTAAGTTTTGTCTAAGCAGGAGCAGTGATCCTGGTACTGAGGAAAAGTGGACGGTAGGGTATATGGTGAATACAAGAATGAAATGACGAATTGATGGCTTGGAAAAACGCGTTCAAGATTTGGTTCAAGATCATGACAAGAGTGAAAATGAAAAGCATGAGAGGTTCCAAAGATTGGAGGACATGATCAGAGGTCTCAACATGATCGAAATGCTGTCTGGCATCGAGAAAAGGGGCGAAAATGTATCAGTGATGAATCAAGGCAATGGGTCACGGGGGGAGGACGAAAAGAGGTTGTGTCCTCTTCTTCACGTTGGAGAAAACTCGATATTCCTGTTTTCACAGGGGAGGAGGCATATGGCTGGAGTAATTGACTAGAGAGATATTTCAGATTGAAAGAAGTGAGTGAAGAGGAAAGAATGCAGGCTGTTATGGTTGCTTAAGAAGGCAAAGGCTTAAATTGGTTTCAGTGATGGGAAACCTGCAATCCACATCCAACGTGGGACGCATTCAAGGTGGTTGTTGTTCGCAGGTTTCAACCCACAATGTTGCAATATCCTTTTGAAATTCTGATTGGCTTATGACAAACAGGCTTGGTGGCAGATTATATTGAACAGTTTGAACAATATGCTAGTTTCTTGAAGGGGAATCAGCAAGATTATTTGATAGGGATTTTCTTAAATGGATTGAAAGAGGATATTAAGGTTGAGGTCAAGTTGTATGAACCCAGCAATCTTGTTAAGTTGATGAGGAAGGCTCAAATGGTAGAGGAAAAGATTTGAGTAACTTCCAAGGGAGGACCCCAAATTGTGCATCGCCCAATAGTGCCTACAAACCGTTTTCTGTGACTCGAATTTATTCCAAAGAAGGAGGCAATTCAATGGATGTTAATAATTCCAGCAAAGGGAGAGGAGAGAACAGTGACCTTTTGAGTACACTGAGTAGTACTTCGGGAACGAACTAGCAAAGAGAGACGCCCTTTCAGAAGTTGTCACAGGAAGAATTGCAAGATAAGCTTAAGAAGGGATTGTGTTTCGTGTGTGATGAGAAGTTTGGCCCTCAACACTTATGTAGAAATAAACAGCTGCCCATGTTGCTTATGTATGAAGAAGATCTGTCAGGAATTGGGTAGTTACAAAACAACATTCCTGCAAAGAACAAGAGGCCCAAGAAGCAGGACAAGTTTTACAATTGTCTCAATGTACCATGGCTAGACTTACTACCAAGAAGTCTTGGAAATTGTGGGGGACAATTGGAAAGGAGCAAAGTGGTGGTTTTGTTTGATTGTGGTGCTTCGCATAATTTAATTTCGCGGGAATTGATAGCCAAATCTGGCCTGCAACAAGAGGCAACTCTTCCACATGTTGTAGAGGTGGGGGATCGGCACAATGTGCATTTCCAAGGGAAGTGTCGGGTTTATTTTGGAATTACAAGGCCTGCAAATTCAACAAGAACTTTTTGTTTTCACCTTCAGGGTGCTGATATTATTTTGGGGCTGGAATGGTTAGCAACTCTGGGAGAGGTGAGGGCTGACTTTGGGAGATCCCACACTATCGAAATAAGAATCTTCCTTGAAAAGTATGTTGCATGATTTGAAGCAAGAAGGTTCATGCTATCTGATTAAATGGGGCCAGGAGAAAGAAGCAACTTGTAACACTGTTCCAACGGAAATTCTGCATATTTTGCAGATGAAAGAAGTTTTTCATGATACAGTGGGAGGGATTACCTCCTAGCCGCCATTGTGATCATGCTATACATCTACAGGAGGGCGCTTCTATTCGTAATCTCCGACCCTTAAAGCACTCCCATCAACAAAAAAATGAGATAGAAAGGTTAGTTCATGAGATGCTGCAAGATGGCATCATCAGACCTAGCATCAGCCCATATTCGAGCCCAATCATTCTAGTCAAAAAGAAAGGAGGGTGGAGGTTTTGTGTGGACTATAAGGCTCTCAATAAAATAACAATTTCCAACAAGTTCCCTATTCCTGTCATAGGAGAATTGTTAGATGAATTGGCATATATATTATTATTAATATTATTGATGTTGTTGTTGTTAAATGCTGTTAGAAGTGAAATTTAAGCCTAACTCAACCCCACAAAACTGACTTGTAAGGTGAGGATTGCACCCACTTATATATTGTGAATTGGCTTTATCTCTAGTCGATGTGGGACTTCCAACACACCCCCTCACGCCGAGGTATATTCATCTTGCATGGGACAAGAAATTAGTGGGTGGTCCGTTAGCGGCCCGATAGCGGGTGGAACAAAATGTCCAAGAAAGTTAGCTAGGATAGGCTCTAACTTGGCTTTGATACCATGTTAAAAGTGAAATTTAAGCCTAACTCAACCCCACAAAACCGGCTTGTAAGGTGAGGATTGCACCCACTTATATATTGTGAATTGGTCTTATCTCTAGTCGATGTGGGACTTCCAACAAATGCAGCTAATGGGCCATGGGCCATCTCTTTGTATAATTTTTGTATTTGAGACATAATATATATATATATATGTGTGTGTGTGTCTCAAATACAAAGATTATACATGCTCCCCTAGTGGAATAGACACACATAGAGATTATTTTTTCTCTTCACCATATATCTCAACATGGTATCATAGCCTAAGCTAGATTTGTGCCTTCCTGGAGGACCCATTGTTCATAGGTGTAAATTTTTTATGGAAATTGTACTTCATTACAATTGCCAACCTTTTTCTTCCAGATTGTTATATTGCCTCCACGAATCTTCATATGGTCTCACGTAGTCTCTCAGGGCATGATTTCATAGATTCAGTGAAGTTGTCCAACAATTTGGTATGACTAGATGCAAGGCTGATCATTCGGTATTTTATTGTCCATAATTGTCGGACATATCTACTTTGTAGTGTGTGTTGATGACATTGTTCTTACAAGTAGTGATTATCATGGAATCCTTCATATAAAACAACACCTATGTCTTGGCAAACTCAAACATTTCTTGGGGATTGGAGTAGCACAATCCAATAATGGAATTGTCATTTCTCAAAGGAAGTATGCATTGAATATTTTAGGGGAAATTGGACTAATGAATTCCAAGTCCGTTAACTCACCCCATGGATCCCAATTCTGAACTTCTACTTAGTCAAGGGGAGTTCGCACAAATGACTCTTGTATGTGATAATCAAGTTGCCTTGCATATTTCCTCAAATTCAATATTTCACAAGAGGCCTAAACATATTGAGATAGATTGTCAATTTATTCAAGAGAAGATTGCATCTAGAGACATCACCTCTTAATTTGTTAACTCTAATGATCAATCGGCAGCAGATATCTTCACTAAATCATTACAGTGTTCTAGAATTGATTATATTTGTAACAAGTTTGGTTCATATGATTTATATGAACTAGCTTGAGGGCAGTGTTAAATGTAACTAATGGGTCTTGGGCCATCTCTTTGTATCTTCTTTGTATTTGAGACACTTTTATATATATATAAAAGAATAGACGCACAAAGAGAGATTGTTTTGTCTCTTCACCTTATACCTCAACAGTTATTATTGTACTAGAAAAGTTGGGAAGCCAAATAGATTTCATAGGAAAGCTACTTAGTCATGTAGATTTTGGGACAGCTGAGGGTGGTCCAATATCAAATCTACGATAGGCTTTGGATCCGTCTTGAATTTGAGCTAAACTCAAGTCCAAAAGCTAAAATAACTAGTGAAATGAACAGTGTAACTCACTCCCAACTGGAATACATATACACTGCAATAACCAGATAGCTAATATTACAATACATTAGCCTAACTATTCAATAATTTAGAATGTACAAAATTAGAATAAGCAGTGTAATTATGGCATTGAATATGGCAAGGATAGGTAGAGTAGAGGCTCTAATAGTCTAAAATATAATATCAAAATTTTAGGCTATTAGGTGAAGGTTCAATCTAATAATTTTGAAGAAAAAGTCACCTCAATTGCAGAGCCAATCATCTGGATAAGGCGATCAAATACACTTGTTCGTTCAGCCTCAAATGATTTCCAGTTGAGGAGACATTTATAAATGGTAAATGCAGCAACAGGCTTTCCATGATGGAAACCAATATTTCTCGTAACACAGTTTACAAGTGCATCAACATTCTCCTACAGTGAAAAAAGTGTTAAAAATTTGAACATAGTTACACAAAAGAAAAGATATATTAAATGTCAAAATTTTAAGCACACACATGTTGACGCTCAATGAAGGATCTCCTCAATTTCCCATCAGATTCTGTACCAAACTTCTTCACAGGTGTGACACTCTGTGCTTCCTGCAAACAAGACTTTAAATTTCACTGAACACACCAGATGGCTAGTAGTGGAAAGGTACATAGAGTGTAGAAAGCAATGTACTTACAGAAGTTTTATGATCTTCACCCACATGGTGACCATTTTCCAATTTCTGCTGAAAAAGATAAAAATTCCAAAAACTTTAGACTTACATACAGAGCATGAATACACACACACAATAGCAAGCACAATTTACCTCAGATATGTGGGTAGAAAGGTGTTCTGACATTGTTTTTGATGAAGAATTTAGCAAAGACTGTTGCCGTAGAACCTGGTTTTCGGATTCCATGTCAGAGAATTTCTCTTCGAGCCTATGAATATCAATCAAAACAAAAAAATGGTCATGCTAGTGCAGAATCTTATAATTGCAAATAGAGGCCATGGATGATGGCTGTTCAAAGACTGGAAATAGTAATAGTTCAAATAAAGATACCAAAGAAGGTTTGATCCCGAACAATACCTCTGCATAGCTGTCTTCAACTGGATTATTTTTGATTCAGCATCCAAAGTCTGCTTCAACCTTTCTTCACTAATTTTGTTTGCCTCTTCGTATCTTTTTTCAGTTTCACCAATTTTCTCTTCCAATGAACTCACCAAGGTCTGTAATGAACTCAACGAAGCTCAAAATTAATAGAAAGAAATGGGCACCTATCTTTCCAAAAATGTGAGAATATTCAAAGTAGACCAAAATAAAAAGAATTTATTTCAGTGCAGAGGAGATATTTATTCCCATAATCAGCTGACCTTGAGTTTCTCATTTTCGCTAGTTAACTTCTCCAACAGAGCATGGTCAACAACAGGAACCTCCTGTATGACAGGTGCTCTCTCAGCTTCTCTTTTTGCAGCCTCTCGTTCCTTTTGAAGTAATAAGTTGGTTTCTTTAAACTGAAGTTGCATCTTTTGCAAAGCAGATTGTAGTTTTTCATTTTCTTGTGTTTTTGATTCTTCAATATCAACCTACATTTGTTAATATAGATTTAACAAGCATATCAAGGAAAGATACTAAATAGTATGTGCATTTGTGAACAAAAATACCCTTCCACCATTTAAAGTATCTAAAATAAGAATTGTTATGAATTTAACAGATTGTACAGCAATATTTATTTAATTAATTGGAGTGCTTGTCATAATACAGGAAAATTGCCAGTTGACCACAGTAAAATTGTTTGCAAGTTAGAACTGACAAAAAGATAATCATTTACCCTCAAGCGTTTTTCTAGCTGCAACCTCAACGTGAGATCTTCAACTTGCTTTTCAAGCTTATTTTTGGCAGCTTGTAGAGCTCCAGTTTCTCTTGCAGCCTGAAATTAATAAAAAAGATTTCAATTGCTAAATAACAGCTAGCAATGGTAACATGTAAAACAATAAGTCAGCCATTAGCATTGCTCACAAAACCCAGTTCAGCATGATAGGACTAAACACATAAGAGATAGATCGACACTTTATTAAAGAGAAACTAGATAGTGGCCTTATCACTCCTACATCCCATTTGGGCTTCAGTTAGCAAATTTGTTCACGAGAGGTCTTCCCACTGAGCGATTTCATAATCTCACATGCAAGCTGGGAATGATAGATATCCATTCACTAGCTTGAGGAGGAGTGTTGTTAGTTGAATATTAAATGCAATATTAAAAGTTGTTGGTAGTATATTAAATGTATTATTAGAAGTTATTAGAAGCTCTGAGAAGATTCTAGAGATCTCTTGTAATTATTACTTTAAGGTTTGAGATCTCTATAAATAGAGAAGTTGATGTACTGTTTTTGTCAATTAACAAAACAGTAAAATCCTCTTTCTTTCAGATTATTCCTTTCAAGTTTAAGTTTAAAGTGCTGATATTCATGCAGAGGCACAATTCGTATGTGTGAGCCTGAAATAAGAAGGGGAACCTTACTACAGTTCTTATGAATAAGGGGGGCAGCCACACTGCTACAAGATTTTACTTCTGATATTTAGTCTTATTTATCAGTAGTAATAATATATAACTTACCACATTAAGATTAAAACATTTAATTGATTGATACAAGTGTTCTTTTATAAGTGGGGAGGAGGGGAAATGTTACCATCTTGAGCTTCCGTAATTCTTGTCGAGCAACTTTTCCTCTCCATGCACATTGTGTTGTAATTGCTGCCTTCTTTAAGTTTGTAAAACGATGGAGTGCTAGGTATTTCCTGCAGTGGCTCTGCAATACACAAAATAATTACGGTTGCAGGCATAAATCACCATGAAACAAAAATATATTAAACAATGAAAAACCAAGCTCATCAACAATGATTTAGTAGAGGATATATGAACTTAGGAATTGGACAATAAGAGTTCTAAAACTATTTAAAACATGCTACACCATTGTATTTTCAAAATTCTTTACCTGAATGACAATAGCAGCCCTGGTTTGCTTCCTGAAGCGCAGCTCACTACGAGCAGCCATCCCTCGCATACCAGTCTGAAGGGAAACAGCCGAGCTATACAATTCTTTATACGCCTTCTTGGCAACATGCATGCGGAAAAATCTCTGAATCATCAGACTAGAAGCCTCCCGTCGCAATCCTTCATAAACTTGCCGAGCGAGTTGTCCTATAATCACCATCAAAAAACTCATGAAACTTTCCAAATGCGTTTTTCTCTGAATTCAACTAGTGAGCTAATTTTTCTAAAAAACAAGTAGATACCTCTGCATGCAGCTTGAATCTTTATAGCAGACAAGCGTATTGAGACAAAACTTCGGCTGGCCAAAAAGGTGCGTACTTTTCTCTGAATAATGCTAGCTGACTTTCCTAAGACCTCACTTCTACGAGTATCTAGATCTGCCATTTGACCAGCTCGAAGAAACACTTTGGTTTTACCAATCTGCAGCAAGAAATAGTACAATAAACCACGAAAACAGAATATAATCTTGTAAAGAAAATTTGTGGTTTTACCACATTTAACAATTAAAATTCATTGAAGTGAGTACAGATGAACATACATAGCAATTTATTATACACTTGTCAAAGATATAAAATAGTTATAATTCCTAAACCAAAACTACATTTCCAAGAATACTGTCCAAAGAATGGCAGTGAAGGGTGAAAAAGGAAGGAAAGGATTTTGCTGGTCCTAGCAAATAACTAATACATCATTAGTTTCCAATAAGTGTAAGAAAATATTAAAGATTGTAGATTAGACAGTTTTGCCAATACTCAGGCCAATGAAGATTACTTAGTACATAGCATTTTTTTATCCAAGTGATTTTAGGTAAACGGATTAAACTCCATTGAAGACTAAGTCTCTAAATGAGTTAAACGTCTGAACACATGTAAATAGTTACCTGATAGCCCTTAAGTCCAACCTTCTCCAGAATCCTCTTGCAAGCAGTGACCTCATCAGAACTAACAAGTAAAAAATGAAAAATAGATCAGGTTATCAAAATACCAAAACTAATGGGACCAATAATGACGATTAACAACTTAGATACCTCCTGTCTATGGCTTCAGGTGCAAGAAGTCCGAATCGATCTGCAAATTCATCAAATGTTTTCCTAGTCGGATAACCAGCACAACTTATCCTAATTGCCTCCATAACTCCCTACAATAGGAATTGCTAAGCAATCATTATATAATCACACAAGGAGAGAGTATAACTTCAATTAGAACACCAACTACACGGTCCAAAAACAGGAAAAAGAAACATGTCTTACCCCACATCGCAATTGCTGCAAAACATTTTTGTTCTCAAAAATTGCTGGCTTAAGAAGATTATTGGGTTTAACACAACGAATGTAGTGCGGCTCAGTGGCACTAAGAGTTTCAAGTAGTGCTTGCAATTGTTGCTGCATGAAATATGAAAGATTTCAAAACGACAGAAGTTAAGAGACTAACCATGCGTCTTTAAACAATAGGGAATAAAAAACAACCTTAAACCGGGAACCTATTGAAGAAAACTTCGATTGTTTGGACGATTCCTCAGGTGAAGGGGGAAACAACCCAGACACAAAGGGGCATTTTGATGCATAAAGAAGTGCCTGGTGTTCTGCAACAACGTAATCTTTGTTCTTGTCCAGGAACAATTCAGTTTGATAAGTGACCTAGAATTGACACAGATCACATCAAGCATTCTTGTTATTATATATGCAGAAACAGAAGTACAAATATTCCAACTTACATCACCCGCATAATGGCAAATTGTGAAGTCACTACGTGACAATTTGGGCTTGCTGAACCTTTTATGGTTTTTGAATGTCTGATACAGCTTTTGGGCAAAAGTTTCATGTGTTGATCTAGGAAACATAC
>Ga0099822_1007096_pt1 | contig 14528 bp, 6 predicted proteins | sample CowpeawhiteBW_FD_76839 | JGI IMG/M metagenome (GOLD analysis project Ga0099822, IMG submission 76839) | Root nodule microbial communities of legume samples collected from California USA - Cow pea white BW | ecosystem: Host-associated > Plants > Roots > Nodule | place: USA: California | collected...
ATATATATATATATATATATATATATATATATATATATATATATATATATATATATATATATATATATATAAAGTTTATTCATCGCGTCAATCATGCATACAATAATTGATTTGGTAAGATCAAAGTTTAGTTTTAATTTCGAATTTAGGGACTAATATATGTTGTAATTTCTAATTAACTTAATTTATTCTCTTTGGTATATATCATATAATAAATTTGTATGATGAGATAATTTACATCTTATCAGTATCATTAATTCTTCTCTAAGATTATTGAAAAACATTCCATCAATTCTTACTATTTGATTTTGAAATGTACTTAATCTCTAATTTAGAATTAATTCAATACATCATTAACTAAATAATATTTCTCTAATTATCACTTGACATTTTTTTATCAGAATAATACCGTTATAATTTATTATTTAAAAAATTATCACAACATGTTTTATTTAATATATATTTAACTTCATCATTATTCATCAATCAAACTTCATAATTATCCTCAAATCAACTTACATCATATTTATGTATGAAAGGATAATTAAGTATTAAAATTAAATCTGTCCATCATTGATAAATTAAATTCAAATAATGCATCTTAAGAAAAACAAAGGAATGTTGCTTGGACCAGAGTAGTTGCTTGATGCAAATACTTGAGTGATATAATATATCACTTAAACATCATCTTAATGCTTGAGGGATATATTTATGAATGAGAAAAAAATTGATTCAACGTCTTCTAAACACAAATTAGAAGTATAGCAAATAACAATCTATATTGCTTAACTGAAAGTTAAATATTTTTTTTTACACTTTTAATCTATAAAAAGTATTACCAAAAAAAAATTACAAGTAAGGATACTTCAGAATAAGAACTTGTTTAATCGACACAATGCTATAATAGGATAAAAACATAAAAAGCATAATAAGCTATAATATTTACAAGTGTTTTGTATAAAAAAACAACAAAAACATAATTTCATATTAAAATTACATATAATTTTTTAATAATAGAATTTTAATAATGATTTTTTAAAATTATAAAAAGATATAATTTCAAATAACATATATATATATATATATATATATATATATATATATAATATCGTATCTTTGATTTCCATCAAATTAAATGTTTAACGATGACATATTGTGTTCCTAACAAAATGAGTGATGGTACCTATTACATAACCTACTGGTGACTAATGAAAAAGAACCCTGAACAGAAATTAAATCTAAGAAAAATATAAGTCAACATATTATAGTTGAAGAAATTAAATTTGATTGACAATTTTTTACATCAGTGCTGTTTAGTTTGACCTTTTTGTCACATATATATCATTCATTTCGTAATAATAACTATTACGAAAATGGTCCCACCACTTAATTTAATTCCCTCCTTCCACATATAAAAATTATACAAGGGCTGATATATATGACAACAAAAATAAATAAAGTAAAGTTTGTGAGGTTATTTGTAAAAGGCCAAACAAAAATGATGATACTGTAGATTGTGTATCTTATGCAAAAATGAAGCATGAAGCATAGAAAATCTGTAGTTAGGGGCGTGCGACCATGAGAATGATCTTGTCGGTTGGTTTCTCTGTAAATAGACACAATGACCTACTCACATATTTAAATCTCAGTACGTGATGGGAAGCCATAAGCATGAGCTTGTCATCAAAACAGAGGAAATTCTAAAATAATCATCACTTTATTCATTACTATCATAAACTCAAAATATAACTCCTACTGTTTCATTATTTCTTACAAAATATGGTGCATGTAATTTGTTCAAAATTTATAAGAATAAGGTTTCAAAATTATGAGATTCAAATCTGGTTATGGGTAGGGACGTGTTGTTGCTTTTGTGGACCACCATCTACACTAACACTCTCTACCTTACTCCCTCAATCCTTTATAAACTCACCCTCTCATTCCACCACCATTTCTCAATCCCATCAAACAAACCAACTCTCTCTTCCTCGTTTTCCTCAACCACACCGAATCGCTTCCTCTGAGTTGTTTTTTCTTTTCACAAGTTCCTTGGTTTCAGTTATTGCATCACACCACACAAACATGTACAACATAGACAAGCCACGGAGAGACGATGAAAACAACCTACTAACCCCATCTTTCTCTACCACTCTCCTCGACCAAATCTACCGTTCCATCGACGAGGGAGAGAGAAAAAACGGCGAAACCAAGTTCTACAGACACACGACAATGAGCACCACAAAGAAACAGAGCAGTAGGGGAAATTCAAAGTCCATCGATGCGGATAGAAAATATGTCGGCGCCAAAACCGACAAAAAAAAAGTGCACCGCGAGGAGGATGCTTTGTTCTTCAGCTCCACCTCGGTTTCCTCGGATTCCAGCTTTGGATTCTCTTCCTCTGACAACGAATCCATCTCGCGCGAAGCGTGTCTCGCGCCGCGCGCCAGGCTCGTGGGCGCGAGCGCCTCGTTCCGGTCGGAGAGATACGGGACTCGCGTGTTCGAGGGTTTGTGTCGGAACTCCCACACCTCCGAGGAGCGACACGTGGCGGTTCGCGACGAGGAGATGCTGATAAAATCCAAGTCCCGGGCGTTGAAGATTTACAACAACCTTAAAAAAGTGAAACAACCGATTTCTCCTGGTGGTCGTGTCACGAGTTTCCTCAACTCGCTCTTCGCGAACACTAAGAAAACAAGTCCCCGCTCCTGCGCCGAAGTGCAGCACACTTCTTCTTCTTCTTCTTCTTCATCATCATCATCATCATCATCATCCACCTCTTCCTCTTCCTACTATTCCTCTACATGCTCTTCTGCTTCCTCATTGTCCAGGTCTTGTTTGAGCAAAACCATGTCTTCAGGAAGAGAGAGGATGCGCAGTGGGGTGAAGCAAACAGTGCGATTTTACCCGGTGAGTGTGATCGTCGGTGAAGATAGTCGACCCTGTGGGCACAAACGTTTGTGTGAAGAGGAAGAAGCTTCCAGAGGGTTCTTGAGAGAGTACCGACAAAACCCGAAGAAGAGCAATGATTTGGTTTTGAAGGAGTTGTCTTTGAGGAGTAAAGTTGATTACGAGGATGATGATGATGATGATGCATCGAGCTATGCAAGTTCGGATCTCTTCGAGCTTGATCATTTGGCTGTGTTTGGAAGTGAAAGGTACTGTGAGGAGCTTCCAGTGTATGAAACCACTCATGTTGGTACTAACCGCGCCATTGCTAATGGCCTCATAGTGTAACACTATGTTCAAAATACGTATCACAGAACCCATTTTTGAAGTTTTCTTTAGATGTTTTGTTAAGCATGTATGATTACTCAGTAAATAAAATGGTTTTGATCAGATTTTTGCTGTTGTCCAACGATAATTGTGCTTAATTTTTGAGTGGGAAAATAACGATTTAAGGTGAAACCTGAAAATCAGGGAAAGAAAAGGAAATTGATTACATAAAAGAAAGGGATAAAGCAAAGAGAGGAACACTGATTTTAGAGAGGTAACTAGTTGTAAGGAACCACGTGGTCAAGCGGGTATCTCCATGGCAGTGCAGGGAAAAGAGGAAGAAAAAGATGAGGTGGAACACAGACACAGGGGCCTCAAACGCTATGGCTTCTTCTTCTTCATGTGTGGTCCACACCAGAATTTGGTCTCTTTAGTTTGCTTTCAAACTGTTACTCCAGTTTCACAAATGATCTAAAAATATAACAATAATATGTCAATTAGTAGAATTGTAAATAATGAAAATATAATTTAAGAGTTTTTAAGTGGTTATATACCTTACTAAAAATACAACAAGGTTTCTTTTATAATTAAATAAAAAAGAAATTTGCTATTTGTTTTTGGATATCTACGGTATTTTCTTTTTTCATCTTTAAGAAAGTTTATACCTTACGGAAAACTTTGAAAAATATTTTAAAAACATCTATTTTCAAACATAACAAAAATTTATCTATGAAAAAACTGTCAGATTTTCACTATCGTCTTATCACAAAATAATTATTAATTAATTTTATAATATTTATTTTAAAAATTATATCAATGATAATTTATAATTAAATGACTTTAAGAACGCCTTCGTCTTGATTTACATAATTAATCTCGGCTTTTGTTATCTTTCAACAACCAGCTCACTGTACTTTCTTTTGTCCTCCAGCTCTCTAAATAAATTACATTAATTAATAGATTTAGAAAGATTAAATATGTATTTAAATTCTCAATTTTGACACAAAATCTTTGTCGTTTAAAACACATTTTACTCATTATCGATTTCAAAATTGTTGTCATTCAACATGTATTTAAGGTGTTATGTGAAATTTTATCGTAATTTTATCTTTAAATGATATCTCTCAAGATGGAAAGAGAAATGTATATTTAAAATACTTTATGTCTCATTCCAAAATAACGTGGAACTATAGGTCGTTTCAACAAGTATTAAATTAAAAAAACTAAAAAAAGTTCTCTAACAAATAGTTAACTATGAATTGGTAGAAAAACCATTAAATTAAAGATCTATGAAAATATGTATAATATGAACTAGGCACAATCACACGATGAGCTGGATTAACTTATAACATTGGAAACTAGGAAAAATTCATGAGAGGACGATACACAATAATACCTAATTATCCCCGTGCAATCATAAAAAATATTATTGTTTTCTCCCCAACCCATGTAATTATATTTTTTTCTTTCGTTTTTTTCTCATGTATTCGTTTGTCGAGACAATCTTGTTTGAGATTCAGATAGACACTAAACATGATTTTATATATATATATATATATATATATATATATATATTAATTGGCATTTGAGTCATTGCCCAATGAGACCAATATCTTCAACAAGGTTAAACCCCTTTATATGTAGATAGTATATTTCAAGTTGCTTGATTAAGAAATATTATGCATGACCCTTATGGTAGATTGTTCGGGCACAGAATATGTTGGAAATAATTGAAGTGTGTGAGTCAAAAGTCTTATATTAGATATAATAAACAAAATTAAATATTATATAAGAATAAAAATTTATAGCACAATTGTCTTAAAATTTTAGAATAAAAGCAGTGTCAAATGACTTATATATATAAAATCAATGTCATATATATAGAATCATAATCTGTCTATAACTATATACCGTAACCCTATATGAAGGAATATATATATATATATATATATATATATATAAAATCTGTGTATAACTATACACCGTAACCCTATACGAAGGAATATATATATATAAATAAACACAACACCAGTGATTTGGCTACAAAAAAACTAAACAAACAGAAGCGATCGTAACATCACACCAGCAACTTTATCTTGTGCAGTATCCATGTTGAAAAACGGGGAAAGAAAAGGAAATCGATAAGAGAAAGAAAAGAAAGAGATAAAGCAAAGATGGGAACAGTCATAGATAGAAGGAGGGGTGGTGTAGGGTGGTAGCTAGCTAGTTGTAAGTAAGCATGTGGTCAAGCGGGTATCTCCAAGACAGTGCAGAAAAAAAGAGGAAGAAAAAGTTAAGGTGGAAGATAAACAGTGGGGTCTCTAAGGCTATGGGTTCTCCTTCTTCATGTGGTCCACACCAGAGTTGGGTCCCTTTGGTTTGCTTTGTTACGTTTGGGAAGGACAAAGTGATGAACGTTGAAGATCCCTAGGCGAGTTTCCACTGGACTGTTAAACCATGCACTTTCCCTTTATGTGCTTCAAAGTACAACTTAGACCATCATTGTTATGTTTGTGTACAGTTCAATGCAAGAATCTTTTTCGCTGTCTCTCTCATTCTTCTCTTTCCGAGCACACATCCCAGAACAACGTTCACACCAGTGTTGCTCCCGATGCACTTTCGTCAAGTGCCCAGTGACGCCACATTATTCACCTTCTAACAATCATCCATGTTGTTGACAAACACTTCACTCACACCTGTTATAGTCACCCTAATACCAACAAGGGTTGTTGTTGGAGGACAAAAACATGTTGCTGCTGAGGTTTTTGTTGCACTCATGGAACATGTTCGAATCGGTTCATGAATGAATCTCGTGCATGCATATTCGCGCTGTGCACTGCTTTTTGTATGCTTTAACTCATTTTATTATTTGCTTCAAGTGAACCAGCTAGCTAGTGAGTAGATTGTGAAGAAAAAGAATTGGATCCGATTTGAAAAGGGATCGAGGCGTTCAGGAATTTCATCTGTTCAACTGATCGTAAAGTTTGATCAATAAAGAATCGACAAGAAAACATAGTCGACACGTCAAAATTGTTGAAAACGGATACCAAAAAATAAAACTTGTCCAACCAGTTTGCAGTGTTTTTTTTTTTTTTTTAATTGTTATTGTCTTTATACATAGTTGTTAGAAGAGAACTGTGGCAGTTAACTTTTTGTCAAGGTTAATACCTCGATCATGTCACATTATATAAAAATTCCTGATTAAATATGGTTTTATGTTTTTCATTTGTGTCTTTTAGTATCAATTTCTTCTGAATTATCCAATTGATTAAACGTAGACTTCAGGTTAATTAATGTGTTATGTTCAATAATTTCGATTATGAAAAAATATTGTAATTCCAATTGGAATAATAAGGTTAAATACAAATTCGCTTATGAGAGTTTTTCTCTGAATTTTTTTATGATATTATCAAACATTAAAAACATACTATTTTAATATTTGTAAAATAATTTTATTATATTTTAAAATTTTAAAATTAATGATCATCCATATAATTTTATGACACATTAAAAAAATAACAAAAAAAAAAATTAGTAAAGAATCCGAAATTTAATCATATATGTCATCTATATGTTGTTCTAAGCGAAAAGAGTTTAATATTCTAACAGAAAGATTTCCACTTGAACAAGAGAAACCGCAGTGACGTCACGAGCAAAGTCTTCAGCCAACTGGCAAGCCATATTTTCATTGGGCCAAAAACTTACTCTTTAACGTACACTTATTATCTGCTCATTTTTTTCCTCACCTCCCTTTTTCTTCCGGCACCCCCTAAAGTATGTTATTCTTAAACTATCCCTCATTAAAAATATAATAAAAATATCAGCACCTCCTTTTTTTCAAATTTTATTAGATTGAGTATTCTGAAAGTTAATTTTGGATCTGAAAATACTTTCCAGCATACTCAATCCATAACATCTTTTTTACATATTTTGGATGAATATTCAGGAATATAAAAATTATTTCTGGGTTAGATATTCTAGAAGACATTTTGATGAATTTTATTTATTCATGTATAAGATGCTTTTTTATGAAATAGTAATAAACACCTACGCTAGATATAAACTATATTTTGATTATAAGGTTTTCTGTTTCGAGCCATGAAAATCTTTGATGTATGAAGATGAGGCTGCATGATATATCATTGGATACTTTCTTGCATATTGCAAATAATTTAAGTTGGTAGAAGCATTGTGGTGTCTATCCATTTATTTATATATGTACACTGCATATCCAAAGGATGTGTTGAAATAAAATAAATAATAATACAATTTTTATTATAAGGATTCCACATTCTCTTAGTTGAACCCACCCTCGTTAATTTCTAATTTCATTTGATGTAACTCTTACATTGGTTGATGTATTCTCCCTAGTGTTTTATCCTAACAAGAAAAAAAAAATCTTGTTACTAAGTTCAATTTGTATAACATTTTGCAAGAAGATTGACACGAAATTTGTTTCATAAATAGTAAGTATAAGATGGTTGTAAAAAAATATTCAATATCATATTCCTATTTTGAATTTGATAATCTCAAAGAGATGCGAATAAAACTCGAAGTTTACTTTGTTATTATTGGAAAATATTTTCGAGAATCACTCTATTAATAAAAAAATAAAATAAACATAAAAAACTCTCTCATGTCCTTTAACTTCGAGTACATCTACATTCTTCAAAGTAATAATTTAACTCAAACCTCACACAACACTCTTATTACAAGAATATAGGAAATAAGAAAGAAGAATCAAATACAAGCAACTCGGGACAAGAAACATCATGGACTTAGAGTCCATTATATAGTCACAAACACCCACTTCCTTGGTTATCCTAGACAATGTGAAATTTTTCAAGACATGTTATTTTTATCGATCTAACAATTACTTATTGATCATATGATTTGAGGTATAACCCTAAACCTATATGTGTGGCGTGGTAAATGTTGTAGTAACCTCCGCCAAAGTTGCCACCCATTACCATACTTCAACATCGTTTTTAACTCTTAAAAATCATTGTAGTAACTCATGACCTAGCTTATTACGAAATATTATAATGGTGTCTATTATCTAAAGTTTCAAAGACAGATAGAAGCCAATGTTTCATGAAAACAAAACAAAGCATGTGAAAGCAACCCAACAAGGCATTAATGTTCTTCATAAAATCCGTCATTGTTGCCAGCTACGTGACCTTCACCACACAACAAAAACGGTGGAAGACCATATTAAGGGACCCTCATCACTCCATTAGGGTTTGCCCTTCAACTCTATCATAGTTTTCATTTGGGAGCACACAAAAAGTTGAACCAACTTAACAAACATGAGTTTCAAGAACAGCCCTAAAGTTCAACACAAGGGACACTCTCCTTACCTCTCTCCCCAATCATCCAACCCTAACCCTAGTTGTAGGACCAAATCACAGAAGCATGTGGATCCACCCAGCCCTCTACTTGTAGGGTGCTGCAGAGGCTTCACCAATGGTAAGACCATAGGGTCCTCTGCTTCTACATCTCCACAACATCCACACCAGTTACAGTACCAAACACTGAAACAAAAGGTTTGCTTCATGCTTTTTGGATCACTTTAATGCTCATGCATGTACTCACGCATGTTACAAAATAATTTTACATTATGAACTGATTGAAAACTACTATTAAGATATAATTATTGCAAAAAGTTAACAAGTTTATACTGTATAATGGTTTATGATGGTACAATAATAAAAAGTTTTACACTTTTGATATGGTTTTCTTTCTCTTTGTATAAATAGATATAATATTTATTATTATATAATGTTTTTTTTTTAAAGTTTAGTTATAGAGAGAATAATATTTAATTGTTTGTTTCTTTTTTCATTTAATCTTGTTTGTAGTTTTCAAAATCAAACTAAGACTATGTGGGTACGAGCAAATGAAACATGTTAAAAAAATATGTACAATCGAGTGATTAAAATTTATATAAACTACAATAAATTTTTTATTAACAATCAGTTTTAATGACTAAAAGTTGTTAGTTACTGTAATAACAAATTTAGATACTAATATACTAAATAAAAAATTATTAGTTACTAAAAAAATTAATATTATAAATAAAAAATTATAATTAATTACTAAATTGATCACTAATTAATTAAAAACTAATTTATAAATAAATTTCTTTGGTAACAAAAATTTTGATAATAATTTTTAGTGACCAATTTTCTTTGATTACTACAATTTTAATAACTAAATTTTAGAAATTAATTCAGAAACCAATTATAATTTTTTATTAATAATAATAACTATTTTAGTAATTAATAATTTTTTTATTTTGTAAATTGATCATTCTAGCAATTTTTTGTCACAAAGTTGATGTTAACTATACATCTTCTTGTGGTGAGTGAAATAGAATAAACTGAAATATTTCCCAAAAATCAAAACCATATTTACTTTATAATCTTGGATGAATGGATAAAGATTAGAGCCGAAGAGGTTGCTGGATGAAGCCAAGAATGGTATTGGGCTGGAACCGATTAAAACATGTATGGATTAATTCTTGTAAGACTCCTAAAACCATGAACAAAAATTTACAATGATGCATATCATAATAAAATTTGGAGTGTGAGTGTTAATGGTAACCTAGGTGAAAGATTTGGAAAAGCAAGTGATGAAGCAAAAAGAAGTTGGAGTGATGTACAAGAGAAGAATGGAAAGAACACAAGACTACCTAAGATACTGTCTTCAGACAGCACAAGAAAATGGAATGTTGGACATCATTCTCAGCTGCAATGGAGAATTTCAACCATCTCCACTCTCTCTTCACTCCATTACCAGCCCTCAAGCTCATGCCCACCACCCCAATCTGGCACCCATTATTCATCAAGCTAAAACCAATGGCTGGTACATTCATCCAAATGAGGTAAACATTGCTTCAACTTTATTATCATCATACATGATATCATGCATTATTCCTCAAATCCAAATAATAATTATCATTATATGTGAATTTTGTGATGCATAGATTGAATTGGAAGAAAAAATTGGGGAAGGAAGCACCGCAGAGATTCACAGGGGAACATGGCGTGGATTTGAGGTCGCTGTGAAGTGCATATCGCAAGAATTTTTCCGTACAAATGAAAACGGCGTCGTTTACTTCTCCCAGGAACTCGAAACGCTGTCGCGCCAGCGCCACAGGTTCGTGCTTCAGCTCATGGGCGCGTGCATCCAGCCTCCACAGCACGCGTGGGTGGTCACCGAGTACCTCAGCACCACGCTGAAGGAGTGGCTCCATGGGCCTGGGAACCGGCGCAGGGAGAGGATGGTGCCACTTCCACCCTTGCAGGAGAGAGTGGGCCGGGCCTTGGAAATAGCCCAAGCTATGCAGTACCTGCACGAGCAAAAGCCCAAACTCGTTCACCGCGACTTGAAGCCCAGCAACATTTTTCTTGATGACGCCCTGCACGTTAGAGTAGCGGACTTCGGCCACGCACGGTTCTTGGGTGACGAAGAAATGGCCCTCACCGGAGAAACAGGTAAACAATCTTATTCTTTATATCAATCTTTTTTCTAATTCAGAATTTTTTTTTAAAATACCAACAAAAGGAGTGTTATGGAAACATTCTTCTACAACGTTTGTGTTGTTTTCAGGAACATACGTTTACATGGCACCCGAGGTAATCCGTTGTGAACCTTACAATGAAAGTTGCGATGTGTACAGTTTTGGGATCATACTGAACGAGCTACTAACTGGGAATTACCCTTATGTTGAGACAGAGTATGGTCCCACCAAGGTATATTTATATAAAATTATGTTGAATTTTTAATTTATATGTAAATGATTATTTGATTAGTTCAACGTTAATCTCTGTGTAGCAAGTTGATGAAATGTTATGTTATTAGATTGCCATGGAAGTTGTGGAGGGTAAGCTTCGACCTAAGCTTCCATGTGATGATGATGTTGATGAAGTGGGAGAGCTTATTGACCTTATTTGTCTTTGTTGGCACCAAAATCCAACTACTCGTCCATCCTTTGCAACAATCACTCTTTCTCTCAAAACTTATGTTAACAACAATCTCATTTAATCTGTCATACACTTCATCACACCAGTTAATAAACAGAGTATAAATAGCTTATATTCATGGTGGATTCTATACATTAATTTAATTGTGTTATCGATTTATTTGAAATTCTGTAACATTTATTTGATTAATATACACATGCATATATATAATTTCCAAAATTTAAACCCACAAAAAAAGTAGCTTAACATATGACAAAAACATAGCACTCGAACTTAATATTTTCCGAAAATTCCATGCTACCCAACAATGTTTTATCCTCTTTGATCGACCACAAAGCCACATCCTTTGAGACCTTAAACTATCCAAGTGATCAATCCCAAATAACCCTATCTTCAATCCAAGGTACAAAACCTGCCACGTCATCACAAAATCTAAATTTCCCACCACATATCTGATTCCACCCACCATCTAAAGTTCTAACCTTTGCAAAAAGCTTTCACGAATAATCAAAGCGACACCAAAAAAATGGCTTCTCTCTCCGTTTCAATGGTTCTGCCACTCAGCTCCGCCACCAAGAACAGGTCAAAGTCAAACCCTCCTCCCTCCGAAGCCTTCTTGAAGAGGAGTGCGGCGAAGAAATGGTCAGAGACAGAACCGAAAAAGCTCACCATGGAAGCGTCTTTGAAGGAAAAAGCAGTGAAGGGACTGAGTGCTGCTGCAGTAACATCGGGCATGGTGATTCCTGAAGTGGCTCATGCAGCGGGATATGACTTCTCTCCTTCGCTGCAAAACTTTCTGCTAAGTATTGCTGCCGGTGGGGTTGTGCTCGTTGCGATATTTGGTGCTGTTATCGGAGTCGCAAACTTTGATCCGGTGAAGAGAACTTGAGACTGTGTTGTATGGGAACTTTACATTTTCTTTTGCTCATTCATTTCTGTGTTTTAACATTTTGTGTTCCTTCTAATTTCTGCAACTATTTATATATATGCTACACTAAGTTTAGTTTACTTGAATGGATTTGTTCACCTTGTTTTAACTATGGGTGTTAAGTTCTTTATCAAGTGCTATTATTTGCTTCATGAAGTGAAAATGAGACGTTTTCTTTGTCATGGTTAATTACTTTGAAGGAGGAGCATGAATTGAATTTAGCTTAAGGCAATTGCAGACAATTGTAATACGTTGATAGAATTATGTGATTGATGTTGCTGTTCTTCTTGTTTTTATTGTCCAATTCTTCCAATATTTCTGTATTCTGTACAGCGAATTCCAACATACTCTAACACCAATTTACAAATGAAAACATGCATGAATTACAAATTGAATGTGCCCTCTGATTGTTAACTTCGAAGTTAAACCTGGACTGTACCATGCAATGATTTAAGGTGAGAGTCAGAGTATGCAAGAGTTTCTGTATTCGACCTCAAAGGTTGCTCCATTGATAGTTTCATTGAATTTAAAGGGAGTATACCAATGCAATGGGAAAAGACTCACTTTCGATTTTGTTGGAAATCTAAGTGATAGTTTAAATTTATAGTGGATAAAAATGATAAAGTGGTAAGGTGGAGCGTCAATAAACTCATAAATTAATTCTTTTAAGATTTTGGATCGTGATATCAACATTTTATTTTATTATAGGATTGAATTTACATTTCATTGATATTATATTGTCAACCTTTCTCCACTAAAGACCTACCAAATAAGTTGTGTAGGCAATGATATATGCACAAAAAAATCTCTGTAGTTTTAGTTTAAATAGAACATCCTGGGCGATTTTGACTCTGTTAATGATATGAGTAATTCGCGAATCATATAATAAAGATCTTGAATGAGATGGTCTTACATTTGAAGATCTGTTTGATTGCATTATATATAGAAGTGAAGACCTCTTTGTGTGTGAAGATACCCGCTGGTTCAGCCTACACAAGATGCAAACTTGTTTTGTCAAAGTTTGCAGAGTACAAGATTATGAAAACTAAGTTTCTCATCGAACTTAAGGGTGTTTGTCATAACTACCTGGGTCACAAAAATGCCAATATCATTTAACTTGTATTTCAGTGTGTTCTCATAGAAGGATTTGGCGTAGAGTTGGTAACAAGGTCCATCTTCAAGTGGGTCTGCGAAAATAATTTTAACTACTAAAAAATACTTTCTTTTCTTTTATTTACTCATAAAAATTTATCCAAATATACCCATTATCTTATCAATCATTCACTTGCTATTATATATATAAACTTCTGACATGAAGACCAACAACAGTCAATAATATTTTATTGTTGGGTGTCTACAAAAACATCCTTAATCTATGTCAATATGATTATGGATATAATTAACTTTTGAATTTGATGAACGGCTAAGAAAGAAATGAATAATGTATGGTAGAGAGAATCAAGAAACCTTGTCTATATCAAATATCACACATAACCACTCTGTCCATTGACCTGTGCTTAAGGGCTTCCCTTGCTTCAGAACCTTCACCTCCTCTCATAATAAACACTTTTGTCTCTTCAAATTAGTGAAGGGTACATAGCCCAATCATGTGCACCAAGAACCATAATCATCTCTACTACTATCTATGTCTATTATTCTCTAAACTAGATTTTATGAAGTAAGCATAAGAAACACCAGAATAATTGTTCAAGGTTTACCAAATGATAATTAATTCATGTTGTATTAAAAAAATATGACACATACCTACTATATATGGAAAAAGATCAAACTATGTGTCAACTTGTATGTAATATATAACTTAATCTTGCATACATTAGAAATAAATGATAATTTATAATTTAATGTATAGACATGATCGATATAGTATTCTGACTTCAACCAAAAATAAATAAAGGTTTTGCAATAACACCATGTGATATTTAATATTACAAACTTAGAACATTTTCAAATAAAAAAAAAAGTTACTTTTGTTTACATAGGAGTAATTGATGTCATAATATATATAATATATAAAGTCATAATTCCTAACAATTTTTTTAGAAGTCAAACAATTGTGAAAATCATTTAATTTTTTTAAGAAAATTCAACAATGGGACGACAAAATTTATCGTTCATTTTACTATCACATACATTACTGAGAAAAGTATTTATTGATAATATAAATTTTAATTTATGTCTGTAGTGGTAATGCCTACTTACTGTGCATCCCGTCTAAAATAATTTGTCCAGTCACTTATTTGATATTTGTAAAAATATATTCATGAATTTTCTTTATACCCACAAATAAATATATATATATATATATATATATATATATATATATATATATATATATATAAAAAAAAAATATTATAAAATATATATAAAAAAAAAAAAAA
>Ga0099822_1007099_pt1 | contig 14520 bp, 2 predicted proteins | sample CowpeawhiteBW_FD_76839 | JGI IMG/M metagenome (GOLD analysis project Ga0099822, IMG submission 76839) | Root nodule microbial communities of legume samples collected from California USA - Cow pea white BW | ecosystem: Host-associated > Plants > Roots > Nodule | place: USA: California | collected...
TCTGAAGATTGACTCATGGATAATTTCTATTTAGGAGATATTAAAAATATAGATAATTTTCTATTCTGATGTAGAACTCTTAATATTTTACAAATATATATTTTTGTAATATTTCATGAACAATTATAGAGATGTAAACTATATATATAAATATAAAGTTATGTTATTATTAATGTTCTCTCAAGGTTAATCTTATAGTAAAAAAAAACAATTAATTCCATATCTTTTTATCAAATAATAATAATTATTATTTAGTATAGTAGTCGGGGTGTCACAGTAATTCACTTAAAACGATATTTCTCCAAAATAACAAAATTTTATGTTATTATATACTCATTATACTTCATTTAATTGTCTATAACATCACACTCACAATGATTATAATCCCCTTTTCAATTTCATAATAATATTCTAATTATCCAACAAATCCAAATAAGTATATATATAATTATACGCTAAATCTTCTCACAATTAATTTAAATGTCTATATAATTGACTATATTTATTTATGTATTGCATCAGCTAAATAAAATATATTGTTAACACATTTTATCTAGATGATGCAATCCTTGCATAAACAAATATACTTAATTATCTTATCTTATTTGAAGATAAGGTACCTATTAACAAAACTATTATACATTTTTATAAACCAAACTATATTATTACAACTCTTAATTATTTTTAAGTATAACATGTCATCACTAAAACAAAAATAAAATCAAAGTATAACAAAATATATCTCTTTTTTAAATATTAAAATTATATTTTATAAAAAATAAAGAAATAAAATTAAGTATTTGTAAAATTTCATGTAAATAAAGTAAAGAGATAAAATATTTAAAAATTGAAAGCAATTTAATAACTTGTGTTAATATGATTTGTCAAATTAACTATGAATTTATAGAAATATAAACTTTTAGAGTTAAACTACAATTAGTTAAAATTAAAGAAAAAAAAATTAAACAAATAAAAAATTGTATTAAAATTGTCAAGAGTCTTAAGAGTGAAAAAAAAAAACCAAAAAATAACAAGTGCCACGTGCACGAGGACTCAGCTTTAATATATTAAAATTGATAGTAGAATTAATAAATTAATATTTTATTTTATATAAGAATTAAATTTGTATGTATTTTTTAACATGATATTTGTTGGGGAGGGGTTTGGAGATTTATTTGTTCTCAAAGGAAAGTGCCGAAAAAAAAGAAGATGAGATAAAGGTGAAAAGTAATAAAGAAAATATACAAAAGATAAAATAAAAAGTAATAAAACGAAGTACAAAAAGAAAATGTAAACTAGAAAAAGAAAACGTTAAAAAGCAAAGTAATTATTATTAAATAGAAAAAAGACTGCTAATCTAGCTTGACCGTAGACACGTGGACATTGGAGGTTTGTAATTTTAATTAGGCTAATTGTTGATATTGGAGGTTTGTATTTTTAGTTAAGTTTATGTTTTTGCCCATTTACTTGTCTTTTAAGGTATACATAACACATATCGCATCTTATAAGGTTAGTTTTTTGTGTATCTATAACATATTTTTTGTAACATTTTATATACGGTCAATATTACATAATATATTTTTCTATTGTCTTTATTATTTTCTCTTTTTTATATTATTGTTTTACTTTTTGTGATAAAATGTTTGAAATTTCTTTTATGATCATGTCCACAACCATAATCACTAGGACGATTATAACCACGACCAAGGTCACAACTATGATCATGAAGATATGAATAATAGATATTGTTGATAACATGTTATGAAATAAAATTAATAAGAGAGAAAATAAGAAAAGGAATGAGATATGGTTGCATTCACTTCTGGAAACGGAACAAAACAAGTCTCATGAATTTTCATTAAAAATTTCGTTGTTTTGTTCAACCACTAAGGACATGAAATCAATTCAGAATATTTGTAAAATCTTTCTCACGATATTGTTGTTGTGAGAGGAAATTATTTGCTCATATCTTTTATTTCTTTCTTTAATAACATCACCAAGACCCATTACATAAATTTATTTCACCATTTAATATCCAACATAAGTAGTTCTTCCTTGTGATATCAATAATCACAAATTCAAATTTTGCAAGATTTGACATATTTAGAACTAGCACATAAAATAATAATAATAATAATAACACAAGATGAAAATTGATAAAGCCAAATAATTTTTATCACAAAAATAAGAATATAATATACAATTGTAAATGAAGAAAGGATTAAAAAGAGTCTGGACTGAGACATATAGAGCACACTACCCTAAAACGCTCCCACTAGTACTCAATCATGACTGACTAGCAAGTCAATATACATCCATTAATTTTATAACATTAACTACTTTATAACAAAATTAAATCAATTCAAATATTTAAATTCATATTTTTATTAATTATATTTTGCGTACAAATTTCATATAATTTAAAACTTAGGATTAAATATGTTTTTGATTTCTTAACTTTTAGTAAAAATTGGAATTAGTCTCTCTTCAAAACTTTGGTCTAATTTAGTTCATCAACTTTAGAAATGCGTGAATTTAGTTTTTTAATTGTTAAGTTTATTTGAAACAAAAACGTATCAAACGTTGTAAACACCTCAAATGTTATCATGAAACGCATTTGAAATGTCACTTAAATTCAACAAAATTTAAAATTTGGTTAAATGGATTAAATTCACGCATTTTTAAAGTTGAAGGACTAAATTGGTCTAAAGTTTCATTAATTCCAATGTTCACCGAAAATTAAGGTTAAAAAACACTTCAAAATTATTTAGAAACTTATTTTATTACTTAATTTTAACTTATGATATGTTATTTTTAAATGTGTAAATATTTATCTTTAGGCAGTGCATTTATAAAGATTAAGTTATGTGAAATTTGATATACATAATGAGCATTAGCAAGATAATATCATAAAATTTAAGAGGATTTATTAAACATAGTTTATTTTAATCTAAACATTTGTGAAAAAATGGTCATCTTAATTTTATGCGAGAAAAAGTACTGAATCCTAACAAAAATAATTAAATTGGTCTAAATAAGTTTAATAACTTTTACAATAAGTTTATAATAGGTTTAATCACTTTTATTCTTTTTATTACGGTGACTTTTTCTATTTTCATTATATTATTTTGAATATTATTAATCTGATTTAGTTTTTCATAAATAAATTTTTTAATAGATTAATTAATGTAATGTATTACTTTTTTTTTTAATTTATGAATGTATTATTCATATTGTGATATTTTATTATTGTAATATCATGAAATTAACCAAATAAATTAAATTTAGGGTGTGTTCTTTTGTAAAAATGAATTTGAGGGAGAGCGAGTGGATGAATTTGAAAGTAAAGTTTGTGTTGTTTTTTTTAATGAATTTGAAGGAAGAAGTAAGTAAATTTAAAGGTGAAGTTTATGAGAGTTTGTAGGAGATTTGACTTGTATGATTGATAAAATAAAAGTTTTTATAGATAGTAAACAAAGATTATCAAAGTACCTTACGATAAAAGTAACAAACTGATATTTAGATGAGTGGAAATTATTTTCTTAAAAGACTTTTATTTAATAAATTCTAAAAAATAATTAATAATGTTAATAAATAAATAATACATGTCATTTTTAGTATAAAAAAATTAAATATTTAAACATTAATTGTTATCATTGATAAAAGTTTGTTGAAACATTAATCTTCATTTTTGTCATTCAAAATAATTGTAAAAGTTAGACTTTTTATGTATGAAAATTATTATTATTCTTAAACATCATTAATAATTAATAATTATTGTGCACACAAATAAGTCATTTTCAAGAAGATTGTTCGTCTTTCATAAATCCAAGAATTTCACCTCTGATTATAATACGAATGTCACCGACTGTCCTTGTTAATCATTATTCAGAATCTTCTGGTGTTATAGCATGATGAGCATTCTAATTCTTCCAAAGTAACAACATCGGAGGCATGACCCGACCACCAGTTAAAGCTAAGAGTGCGATACTTGTCTCGACGGCTGGGTATATGTCGCACACTTTAGCGTTATCCATTTTCGAGACTAGTTGATTTGGTAGGTGAGTTGTTACACACTCCTTAGAAGATTTCAACTTCTATAACCATCATGCTACTGTCTTAATCAACCAACACCCCTTTGTGAATCAATTCCAAGGTGCAACAGAACCCATTGCCCAACATATATCATGGAATCGGTTTCAACATATTCATAACTGATTCCATCACGTTTCAACAAGTCATATATTCGGTTCCAAAAGCTACTAGAACTGATTCCATGGTTTTTCTACTTCATGGTTGCCTCCATCCATGTCATTCCAGTTCACCATTCTTGTCATTCTCAAACTCCATTTTCTCACCATCTTCACTACACAACTTAAACTACCCTTTGTCGAGTTCTTCACCATGAACCAGGAATAGCTCCCACATATTTCTGCATGTCAGGAATCTCACATTGCCTCTATTAAAAGAGCATAAGAACATACTGCATCACGTGATGTTTTTGCAAGGTTAATTCTGTAAAATATCATGATTCACTCGCAAATCTCATCAAATGAAGGGGATGGGATAAGAGACTTATCCTTCCGTCCAAATCTACCTAAACAAATACAATAAATCATGGATAAATTGCACTAGTTATTCTCTTCTAATAGTAAATTCACACAAACAAACAAAGTCTTAGTGACTTCGTATTTGTTATTCATTATTTGTGTCTTATGTTATTATTGTAATATTGTGAATTTACGGTATGAATTATATTTATTTGTTTAAAAAAAATAAAACCAAGTAATATTTAAAATAATGAGACGAAATTAAAAAAGAAAATATATTACAATTGATAATTAAAGACTCTTAAAGTTTTATAATATTATTCACTATCAATTTCTTTTACTAACTATTAAAATTTGTATCTATTTTGTTCTCAAGTAAAAATTCAAGTTCCAAGGAATTCCAAGTTGAATTAATGTAAAAGATTGAATTTACGGAAGATATGATGGGTAGGGAATCTTTTAATCTTCTTCTCCAATAATATGTGGTCCAAAACCAATAACTAGTTGCTTTGTATATGTGAATTTGTCACTCTCATTATCCCTTTTCAAAGAGGTTAATTCAAAAAAAAATTCAAATTTCCCCGTTCAACAAAAATGCCACACGTGATGTCCTCACGTCACATTCTTCAATTTCACTTTACGCCATTGTTAATTACAGTTACTAATATATGATTATTATCTTCACCAGGTTCAATAAAATTGTATTTGAACAAAAATTCCAAAAGAAAATTTGAATGAATAAAAATTAATTGTATTTTTACTTTCCTATTTACTATATTTGTTTATTCTCCGTCTCAATTTTGATTGTATTAATTAGGTTATCCAAATTGAACATTTTTATTCTTCCGGTCTGTTAAAAATTGAATAATAACATGATATTAAAAGGTATTATGAAGGTAATATATTGCCTGTAACTTAATTGTTAATTATATTTTTTTATGGCAATTATGAGAGACAAAAGTCTAATTAAGTTGGTCAGCATAAGTGAAAAATATGTATATTCTCACGTCATCTGATAGGTGTTGTATTAGCTAAATAAGAAACGAAAATTGTATATTTATGATACTTGAAAAATCTTAGTATATACATAATTGGAATATGAAAATTAAAACACGTTCAACAAAAATTGGGCTAAATGGTTTTCTATTAAATTTTAAAATACTTTTATTTCATTTCCAAATCAACAAAAAACTATCTGTATGCTTAATTTTGAGTTTTAAAAAATATTATATTTGTTATTTAATAATAATATTTGTTACGATCAATATTATTATCGTTGTTATACCACTAAATTGTTATTTTTAGATTACCACCAGTTATTTTTATACTATGATCACTGGTAATTATATTATGTAGAGTTAAATATGTTTTTGTCTCTTAATTTTCAGTGAATTTTGAAGTTAGTCTATTTCAAAATTTTAGATCAATTTAATTTTTCATCTTTTGAAATACGTAGATTTAATCTTTTTAATCAAATTTTATTAAATTTATTTGACATTTCAAGTGCGTTTCATAATATTATTTGACTTAATATTAAAACAAATATGTGGTGTCAAACAGTATAAACAACTCAAATATAATCCTACGAAACATAAAGTAAACCAAACAAAATTTGATTAAAATGACTAAATTCACGTATTTCGAAAGATGAATGACTAGATTAATCCAAAGTTTCAAAATGGACTGATTCCAAAATTCACTGCAAATTAAGGGAGTAGAAACATATTTAACCTGATTATTTGTCGTTATTACACATATTCTTATTAATAATATTACTCTTATCACTAAAATAACATTATTATTGTTGTTTATTAGTATATAAATACATCGTTAAATTAACTTTCACATATTAAATTTTTTATTTAAAAAAAAAACTTACCCTGTAGTTACTAAAAGTTTTGGAACTTATAACTGAAAATAACTCCAAAAGACATTTTGGAAACTAAAAGTATACAATTAAATCTATACATAATTAATAATGTATTGGAGGGTCCCTTTCGCAGTCCTCAAAACTAAAAAAAAAAACAAAAATTGTTACTAAGAAATGATATCAATGTCTGCACAGTCTTGGCTAATGATATGAATCTGATATTATTGATATTATGAACGTGTGACATTGACAGCCTAATTATATTATTCCTTATAATTTAATTTAGGATTTGAATCTTCTCACTTGTAAAAAAAAAAAAAAAAAGAGTAGAGTGATCTGTGTAAGTTCCTTTAAATTAACTTTTATGTTTCTTATTAGTTTCTAGAACTTGAAGATTTGAAAATTAATATAAGAGAACCAAGATTGCTGTTGAAATATTTTTTTTTTATGGTTATGATGTATTAGCTGAGATCATTATGCTAATTTTTGTTTAAAAAAACTGGGAAAACGGAAACCTGGTCAAACTACATGTTATTATTTATATTTGAAAACTGGTTTAGTATTTGTTTCTTGTAATCTAATATTTTCAATTTGCATTAGAAATATAAACTTCAAAAGTTAATGACATGGACGTGCATGTTATCTTTAGCCCATAAAACATATGTCTGATTACTTTGCATGCTATGTTACATCGAAAAGTTGGGCAATTGTTTCTTAAACGAAACATTTGAAAATCATTGTTAAATATTCGGTTAAAAATAATGTTCGCGATATGTTGTAACTTATATTATACTAAACTTTTCAATAAATATCTCAAACAAACAAATAATTATATATATATATATATATAATTATTTGTTTGTTTGAGATATTTATTGAAAAGTTTAGTATAATATAAGTTACAACATATCGCGAACATTATTTTTAACCGAATATTTAACAATGATTTTCAAATGTTTCGTTTAAGAAACAATTGCCCAACTTTTCGATGTAACATAGCATGCAAAGTAATCAGACATATGTTTTATGGGCTAAAGATAACATGCACGTCCATGTCATTAACTTTTGAAGTTTATATTTCTAATGCAAATTGAAAATATTAGATTACAAGAAACAAATACTAAACCAGTTTTCAAATATAAATAATAACATGTAGTTTGACCAGGTTTCCGTTTTCCCAGTTTTTTTAAACAAAAATTAGCATAATGATCTCAGCTAATACATCATAACCATAAAAAAAAAATATTTCAACAGCAATCTTGGTTCTCTTATATTAATTTTCAAATCTTCAAGTTCTAGAAACTAATAAGAAACATAAAAGTTAATTTAAAGGAACTTACACAGATCACTCTACTCTTTTTTTTTTTTTTTTTACAAGTGAGAAGATTCAAATCCTAAATTAAATTATAAGGAATAATATAATTAGGCTGTCAATGTCACACGTTCATAATATCAATAATATCAGATTCATATCATTAGCCAAGACTGTGCAGACATTGATATCATTTCTTAGTAACAATTTTTGTTTTTTTTTTTAGTTTTGAGGACTGCGAAAGGGACCCTCCAATACATTATTAATTATGTATAGATTTAATTGTATACTTTTAGTTTCCAAAATGTCTTTTGGAGTTATTTTCAGTTATAAGTTCCAAAACTTTTAGTAACTACAGGGTAAGTTTTTTTTTTAAATAAAAAATTTAATATGTGAAAGTTAATTTAACGATGTATTTATATACTAATAAACAACAATAATAATGTTATTTTAGTGATAAGAGTAATATTATTAATAAGAATATGTGTAATAACGACAAATAATCAGGTTAAATATGTTTCTACTCCCTTAATTTGCAGTGAATTTTGGAATCAGTCCATTTTGAAACTTTGGATTAATCTAGTCATTCATCTTTCGAAATACGTGAATTTAGTCATTTTAATCAAATTTTGTTTGGTTTACTTTATGTTTCGTAGGATTATATTTGAGTTGTTTATACTGTTTGACACCACATATTTGTTTTAATATTAAGTCAAATAATATTATGAAACGCACTTGAAATGTCAAATAAATTTAATAAAATTTGATTAAAAAGATTAAATCTACGTATTTCAAAAGATGAAAAATTAAATTGATCTAAAATTTTGAAATAGACTAACTTCAAAATTCACTGAAAATTAAGAGACAAAAACATATTTAACTCTACATAATATAATTACCAGTGATCATAGTATAAAAATAACTGGTGGTAATCTAAAAATAACAATTTAGTGGTATAACAACGATAATAATATTGATCGTAACAAATATTATTATTAAATAACAAATATAATATTTTTTAAAACTCAAAATTAAGCATACAGATAGTTTTTTGTTGATTTGGAAATGAAATAAAAGTATTTTAAAATTTAATAGAAAACCATTTAGCCCAATTTTTGTTGAACGTGTTTTAATTTTCATATTCCAATTATGTATATACTAAGATTTTTCAAGTATCATAAATATACAATTTTCGTTTCTTATTTAGCTAATACAACACCTATCAGATGACGTGAGAATATACATATTTTTCACTTATGCTGACCAACTTAATTAGACTTTTGTCTCTCATAATTGCCATAAAAAAATATAATTAACAATTAAGTTACAGGCAATATATTACCTTCATAATACCTTTTAATATCATGTTATTATTCAATTTTTAACAGACCGGAAGAATAAAAATGTTCAATTTGGATAACCTAATTAATACAATCAAAATTGAGACGGAGAATAAACAAATATAGTAAATAGGAAAGTAAAAATACAATTAATTTTTATTCATTCAAATTTTCTTTTGGAATTTTTGTTCAAATACAATTTTATTGAACCTGGTGAAGATAATAATCATATATTAGTAACTGTAATTAACAATGGCGTAAAGTGAAATTGAAGAATGTGACGTGAGGACATCACGTGTGGCATTTTTGTTGAACGGGGAAATTTGAATTTTTTTTTGAATTAACCTCTTTGAAAAGGGATAATGAGAGTGACAAATTCACATATACAAAGCAACTAGTTATTGGTTTTGGACCACATATTATTGGAGAAGAAGATTAAAAGATTCCCTACCCATCATATCTTCCGTAAATTCAATCTTTTACATTAATTCAACTTGGAATTCCTTGGAACTTGAATTTTTACTTGAGAACAAAATAGATACAAATTTTAATAGTTAGTAAAAGAAATTGATAGTGAATAATATTATAAAACTTTAAGAGTCTTTAATTATCAATTGTAATATATTTTCTTTTTTAATTTCGTCTCATTATTTTAAATATTACTTGGTTTTATTTTTTTTAAACAAATAAATATAATTCATACCGTAAATTCACAATATTACAATAATAACATAAGACACAAATAATGAATAACAAATACGAAGTCACTAAGACTTTGTTTGTTTGTGTGAATTTACTATTAGAAGAGAATAACTAGTGCAATTTATCCATGATTTATTGTATTTGTTTAGGTAGATTTGGACGGAAGGATAAGTCTCTTATCCCATCCCCTTCATTTGATGAGATTTGCGAGTGAATCATGATATTTTACAGAATTAACCTTGCAAAAACATCACGTGATGCAGTATGTTCTTATGCTCTTTTAATAGAGGCAATGTGAGATTCCTGACATGCAGAAATATGTGGGAGCTATTCCTGGTTCATGGTGAAGAACTCGACAAAGGGTAGTTTAAGTTGTGTAGTGAAGATGGTGAGAAAATGGAGTTTGAGAATGACAAGAATGGTGAACTGGAATGACATGGATGGAGGCAACCATGAAGTAGAAAAACCATGGAATCAGTTCTAGTAGCTTTTGGAACCGAATATATGACTTGTTGAAACGTGATGGAATCAGTTATGAATATGTTGAAACCGATTCCATGATATATGTTGGGCAATGGGTTCTGTTGCACCTTGGAATTGATTCACAAAGGGGTGTTGGTTGATTAAGACAGTAGCATGATGGTTATAGAAGTTGAAATCTTCTAAGGAGTGTGTAACAACTCACCTACCAAATCAACTAGTCTCGAAAATGGATAACGCTAAAGTGTGCGACATATACCCAGCCGTCGAGACAAGTATCGCACTCTTAGCTTTAACTGGTGGTCGGGTCATGCCTCCGATGTTGTTACTTTGGAAGAATTAGAATGCTCATCATGCTATAACACCAGAAGATTCTGAATAATGATTAACAAGGACAGTCGGTGACATTCGTATTATAATCAGAGGTGAAATTCTTGGATTTATGAAAGACGAACAATCTTCTTGAAAATGACTTATTTGTGTGCACAATAATTATTAATTATTAATGATGTTTAAGAATAATAATAATTTTCATACATAAAAAGTCTAACTTTTACAATTATTTTGAATGACAAAAATGAAGATTAATGTTTCAACAAACTTTTATCAATGATAACAATTAATGTTTAAATATTTAATTTTTTTATACTAAAAATGACATGTATTATTTATTTATTAACATTATTAATTATTTTTTAGAATTTATTAAATAAAAGTCTTTTAAGAAAATAATTTCCACTCATCTAAATATCAGTTTGTTACTTTTATCGTAAGGTACTTTGATAATCTTTGTTTACTATCTATAAAAACTTTTATTTTATCAATCATACAAGTCAAATCTCCTACAAACTCTCATAAACTTCACCTTTAAATTTACTTACTTCTTCCTTCAAATTCATTAAAAAAAACAACACAAACTTTACTTTCAAATTCATCCACTCGCTCTCCCTCAAATTCATTTTTACAAAAGAACACACCCTAAATTTAATTTATTTGGTTAATTTCATGATATTACAATAATAAAATATCACAATATGAATAATACATTCATAAATTAAAAAAAAAAGTAATACATTACATTAATTAATCTATTAAAAAATTTATTTATGAAAAACTAAATCAGATTAATAATATTCAAAATAATATAATGAAAATAGAAAAAGTCACCGTAATAAAAAGAATAAAAGTGATTAAACCTATTATAAACTTATTGTAAAAGTTATTAAACTTATTTAGACCAATTTAATTATTTTTGTTAGGATTCAGTACTTTTTCTCGCATAAAATTAAGATGACCATTTTTTCACAAATGTTTAGATTAAAATAAACTATGTTTAATAAATCCTCTTAAATTTTATGATATTATCTTGCTAATGCTCATTATGTATATCAAATTTCACATAACTTAATCTTTATAAATGCACTGCCTAAAGATAAATATTTACACATTTAAAAATAACATATCATAAGTTAAAATTAAGTAATAAAATAAGTTTCTAAATAATTTTGAAGTGTTTTTTAACCTTAATTTTCGGTGAACATTGGAATTAATGAAACTTTAGACCAATTTAGTCCTTCAACTTTAAAAATGCGTGAATTTAATCCATTTAACCAAATTTTAAATTTTGTTGAATTTAAGTGACATTTCAAATGCGTTTCATGATAACATTTGAGGTGTTTACAACGTTTGATACGTTTTTGTTTCAAATAAACTTAACAATTAAAAAACTAAATTCACGCATTTCTAAAGTTGATGAACTAAATTAGACCAAAGTTTTGAAGAGAGACTAATTCCAATTTTTACTAAAAGTTAAGAAATCAAAAACATATTTAATCCTAAGTTTTAAATTATATGAAATTTGTACGCAAAATATAATTAATAAAAATATGAATTTAAATATTTGAATTGATTTAATTTTGTTATAAAGTAGTTAATGTTATAAAATTAATGGATGTATATTGACTTGCTAGTCAGTCATGATTGAGTACTAGTGGGAGCGTTTTAGGGTAGTGTGCTCTATATGTCTCAGTCCAGACTCTTTTTAATCCTTTCTTCATTTACAATTGTATATTATATTCTTATTTTTGTGATAAAAATTATTTGGCTTTATCAATTTTCATCTTGTGTTATTATTATTATTATTATTTTATGTGCTAGTTCTAAATATGTCAAATCTTGCAAAATTTGAATTTGTGATTATTGATATCACAAGGAAGAACTACTTATGTTGGATATTAAATGGTGAAATAAATTTATGTAATGGGTCTTGGTGATGTTATTAAAGAAAGAAATAAAAGATATGAGCAAATAATTTCCTCTCACAACAACAATATCGTGAGAAAGATTTTACAAATATTCTGAATTGATTTCATGTCCTTAGTGGTTGAACAAAACAACGAAATTTTTAATGAAAATTCATGAGACTTGTTTTGTTCCGTTTCCAGAAGTGAATGCAACCATATCTCATTCCTTTTCTTATTTTCTCTCTTATTAATTTTATTTCATAACATGTTATCAACAATATCTATTATTCATATCTTCATGATCATAGTTGTGACCTTGGTCGTGGTTATAATCGTCCTAGTGATTATGGTTGTGGACATGATCATAAAAGAAATTTCAAACATTTTATCACAAAAAGTAAAACAATAATATAAAAAAGAGAAAATAATAAAGACAATAGAAAAATATATTATGTAATATTGACCGTATATAAAATGTTACAAAAAATATGTTATAGATACACAAAAAACTAACCTTATAAGATGCGATATGTGTTATGTATACCTTAAAAGACAAGTAAATGGGCAAAAACATAAACTTAACTAAAAATACAAACCTCCAATATCAACAATTAGCCTAATTAAAATTACAAACCTCCAATGTCCACGTGTCTACGGTCAAGCTAGATTAGCAGTCTTTTTTCTATTTAATAATAATTACTTTGCTTTTTAACGTTTTCTTTTTCTAGTTTACATTTTCTTTTTGTACTTCGTTTTATTACTTTTTATTTTATCTTTTGTATATTTTCTTTATTACTTTTCACCTTTATCTCATCTTCTTTTTTTTCGGCACTTTCCTTTGAGAACAAATAAATCTCCAAACCCCTCCCCAACAAATATCATGTTAAAAAATACATACAAATTTAATTCTTATATAAAATAAAATATTAATTTATTAATTCTACTATCAATTTTAATATATTAAAGCTGAGTCCTCGTGCACGTGGCACTTGTTATTTTTTGGTTTTTTTTTTTCACTCTTAAGACTCTTGACAATTTTAATACAATTTTTTATTTGTTTAATTTTTTTTTCTTTAATTTTAACTAATTGTAGTTTAACTCTAAAAGTTTATATTTCTATAAATTCATAGTTAATTTGACAAATCATATTAACACAAGTTATTAAATTGCTTTCAATTTTTAAATATTTTATCTCTTTACTTTATTTACATGAAATTTTACAAATACTTAATTTTATTTCTTTATTTTTTATAAAATATAATTTTAATATTTAAAAAAGAGATATATTTTGTTATACTTTGATTTTATTTTTGTTTTAGTGATGACATGTTATACTTAAAAATAATTAAGAGTTGTAATAATATAGTTTGGTTTATAAAAATGTATAATAGTTTTGTTAATAGGTACCTTATCTTCAAATAAGATAAGATAATTAAGTATATTTGTTTATGCAAGGATTGCATCATCTAGATAAAATGTGTTAACAATATATTTTATTTAGCTGATGCAATACATAAATAAATATAGTCAATTATATAGACATTTAAATTAATTGTGAGAAGATTTAGCGTATAATTATATATATACTTATTTGGATTTGTTGGATAATTAGAATATTATTATGAAATTGAAAAGGGGATTATAATCATTGTGAGTGTGATGTTATAGACAATTAAATGAAGTATAATGAGTATATAATAACATAAAATTTTGTTATTTTGGAGAAATATCGTTTTAAGTGAATTACTGTGACACCCCGACTACTATACTAAATAATAATTATTATTATTTGATAAAAAGATATGGAATTAATTGTTTTTTTTTACTATAAGATTAACCTTGAGAGAACATTAATAATAACATAACTTTATATTTATATATATAGTTTACATCTCTATAATTGTTCATGAAATATTACAAAAATATATATTTGTAAAATATTAAGAGTTCTACATCAGAATAGAAAATTATCTATATTTTTAATATCTCCTAAATAGAAATTATCCATGAGTCAATCTTCAGA
>Ga0099822_1007107_pt1 | contig 14517 bp, 4 predicted proteins | sample CowpeawhiteBW_FD_76839 | JGI IMG/M metagenome (GOLD analysis project Ga0099822, IMG submission 76839) | Root nodule microbial communities of legume samples collected from California USA - Cow pea white BW | ecosystem: Host-associated > Plants > Roots > Nodule | place: USA: California | collected...
AAATAAATGTATATTTATTAAAAATAAAATGAAATAAATAGAGAGAATAATTGTTGATGAATAAAAAAAAAGATAAACAGTTTTATAAAAAATAGATAAAAATAATTATTAATTTTAAAAAATAAATAAATAATAATATTGTAAAGGGTATATTTGGTATTATGAAATGTGGACACAAAAGAGGGAATCCTTTTTATATATTGTTATAGATGATAGAGTAATAATAATTATTTTCATTTAAACACTAATTAATCAATTACAAATTTATAATATATATATATATATATATATATATATAATTAAATATATTTTTAATATGCTCCTGTATAAACAAATTTAAAAAATGAAAATTTAAAAATAAAATAATAAAAAAATTGACGGTTTAGCTCGTTGATCTGTCTATTGACATGGATATATTAGAAGTCTCATATCGATTACAAATAAAGACAATTTATAGCATAAGTGGATGCAAACCTCGTCTTACAAGCAGTGACACAGATCTTCAACCAATATGTTGGAGAGTACCAATATGTTGGAGTGTCAAAATGTTGGTTGAATTTCTCTTTTAGTCCATCTTTTTGTTCAAAAATGTCAAGTTGGTCTTCTAGTTTTTTTTCGTCTCAATTTGGTTTCGATTTTTTATAAATTCATGTAATTTGGTTCTTTTGTTAAATTTCTTAAAGCGGAACAAAGATTTTTCATCAACATTAATATTAGGATTATGTCAATTCCACTAACAAAGCAAACCATCTTTAATTTTGATGAAAATTTTTTGATTTGATTCAAAAAATTTAACAAAAAAGAACTAAATTGAATTATTTTTTCAAAATTCGTAACCAAATTGAGATTAAAAAAGGCAGAAGGACCAACTTGATATTTTTGAACGAAAATATGAATCAAAAGAGTAATCCCAACGTTTTTATATAAACTAGTAAAAACATTGTATTTACTATTTTTTATGATAATAAAAAATAATAAGATTATAATTATTGTTATTGTTATAATTATAAAATTAAATATAAATATTTTTTATAATTTTACTATAATTAATTTTCATTTATAATGATTAAGTTTAAAAAAACCGTAAAATCCAAAAAATGGTTAAATTAAACAAATGATCATTTAAAAGATAATATGAATAAAATAATTATTTCTACTTTAAAAAATATTTAAAAGGTAAAATTGAAAAGTAAACATGTTCAAAAAAAAGAGTTCTCTTTATATATAAATATAAATGTATTAAAAAATTAAAATATCAAATTACATAAAATATATTAAAAATATTAAATATTTAAATAGTATATTTAAAATTACATATTAAATTATATTGATATAAAAAAATTTGAGAGGCCCTCCTTAGTCATATGAAAGGTCTGTCACCAATGTTGTTTACAAACCGCTATTTGTGGGGTTAATTTAGTTTGAAGTTTACTCCATACCAAATCCTTAATTAAGTTATAAACTACCGTAACGAAATTGATTCTTTACTGAGTTTAGTGTTTCATCCTTCATTGAACCAAACATTCATATCCGGATGTCTAATCCTAATTATCTATGAGTCGAGCCAAAATGGACGAGACTCCATCGTTTTACCCCTCTAAATGTATATTGAGATTTTATTTTATGCACTATGAAAATAAAGTGTAATAATTTTGTTGCATCCTTTTGTGTGGAGTATCCTCATGGACGATAACTTATTTTATAAATTATATCAATAAAACTCTCAACTTAGTATATGTTATTTTATTGGTATTATATACCCTTATCCTCAGTTATTATTCTTTTAATTAAACAAAAAGTATTATTTCATATTTTAATTGCAAGCGTAATAAATAAAAATTAAATTATTTATTTGTGTTTCTACTTTTAGAATTTATTCAATTTAATCTTAAAAGTTTTAATTAATTTTGTTAATTTATAAATTAACATTAATTTGGACTTTTTCATCAATCGACACAAACACCTTAATTCATCAAGTAGTTTAACATAAACAACCAGATTAATACTAATCGAAAAAGTTAAAGACTTTTAATATAGTGATACATAATATATATATATATATATATATATATATATATATATATATATATATATATTTAAAAATATATATTTTAACCTTAAAAGTATTTTATAAATGTATTAAGAATAATTATTTCGTCATTTTTAATTTAGACAACAATTTAAAAGTGTTGTTTAAAGTGAAAAGTGGTGATCTTAAGTTTAAATAACAATTTGGCCACAAATTTTCAACTGTGGACAATGTAGGTCATTTCACAAAGTCAATAGTTTTTTTTTTTCAAAAGTCACGAATATTTTGAAAATGGTTGTCTTAGATAAAAATATTAGATCACACTGTTTTTAGGTAGTAATCTATTTCTACTTAAAGACATAGTAGTTCAAGCTTCATGATTTGATTATGACTTGATTTACTAAATCTTTATTACGGAATAATTGATGCACCTACATCAATTAAATTATTATTGGATCATATGATGAATATTTAATGTTAAATTATCCACAATTTTATATTTGTGGCCTAAACTACCCACACTTTAAAATATAAGTCTAAATTAAACACAAGTTAAAAAATATGATATAAACTATCTATTTTATAATAATTGTTGTCCGAACTTTTTATATATTCTAACGTGTTGCTTAAAAAAAAAGACAATATTTTTGCTATACACTTTGGGATTAAAGACAAATAAAACTCTATAACTAAAAGTAAAAAAAATTGTGACTTATTTCTATTTTAGGTAATGAGTTTTAAATTATTACTATGTAAACGTTACCTAATTTATAAAATTGTGTAGTTTTAATCTTAAAAATATATACCAAAGAATAAATATTTGAGAGCTCATGTAAGAAAATAAAGAGGAGTGAGAAAAATAGTTTGCATAAGAAAATATTTATATAATTAAATATATAAATGATTTGAGACCAATTTTATTGAAAAGTAGACTTAAAAATTCTTCAGTAGCGTCTACTTAAAATAAACGAGTTATTATGTTTAATGTCTTTAAATAATTGCAAAAATGGTACGTGTAACATATTTATATCTTAAAGTAAGACAAATAAAAAGTAAATTTTGAAAATGAAAGAAAACTCACATTTTTATGATGAATTTTAAGGAAAGCAACAAAATAAAAGTGTTTTAGGTGTAAGATATTTTTATTAATCGAAATTTGAAACTTCTTTGTAAATGTTGTACTACTTGTTGACATTCAAACCCAATAAACACTACAAGAAAATCATTGATCAGAAACTAATTTTAGAAACTAAAATTAGTTAGTCATTATAGTGACCAATTTAGATACCAATTTAAAAAATTAAAAATTATTTATTACTACAATAATCATTATTATAAATAAAAAATTATGATTGGTCCCTAACTTGATCACTACTTGATTAGAGATCGATTTAGAAACTAAGTCATTGGTGGTCAAAACTTAGATAGCTAATCTTTAGTGACCAATTTCTTTTCAGTAGCCAAAAACATGATAGTTAATTTTAAAAATCAATTATAATTTTGTATTGATAATAGTAACAATTTTAATAACCAATATTTTTTAGTTTTGTTAATTAGTATCTAAATTGGTAACTATAGTTACTAATCATTATTGGTGACTAAAATTTGTCACTATTTAGAAGTTTTCTTGTGAAAATATTATCTTCATCACATATGAAAATACTACAAACATTTTAACAAACAATTAATTATATAATTTATATGGTTTTTGGTCTTATATTTATATAATTTTTTCAAGTTGATCTATATTTAGATAATTTATTTAATGTGGTTTCTATTTTATTATTAAAATTTTGAATTAAGTTCCTCAATTTTTAAATTAACATCAATATAATTCTTTCTATCGTTATCTTGTCAATTGACAAAAGAAATGGAATTCATAATAATTATAAAATTGAGATACTTGACAAGAATTTTTAATAATACAAGTACCATAGTTAATAAATTATATAAATGTAGAACCAAAAAAATAATTTAGTCCACCTAAAAAAATCACCGAGTTAAAATTCATACGTTCACAAAACCAATGAAATTTCACATACGAAAAAAGATTATCAGGGTTTCTTATAAATACTTGATATGATAAATATTCGTAGAAAAAAGAATATCAGTTTCTCCTGTTTTGATATTCAACAATTTCTCCTTTTTACGAGAACAGAAAATCACGTGACCACAGCGATTGTTGGTGTGGAAGAAGTGATTGTTATGAGCATGGCGCTGATTAGGGCATGCAGGAAAAAATGTAATTTAAGCGACATAACATGGAGAGTGTAGGTAACGGTGTCAGCTTTAACGATTTTTTTCTGTAATAAAAGACCAAGTTGGAATGAATAATGAAAAGGGGATTTAAGGGAGACAACTTGGTTATGCTCATTACCTGTTACTTTAACTATAATAGACTACGACTAAATATACGTTGAACATCACCTCTATATTCAAATCAAGTTACCTTTTTCTTGTTCTAGGGCACTTTTTACTTTTACATAAACTACTAGGGTTATTTATTTCTTATAAAATATTCAACTTTTTTTTTCTACTAAACTTAAAAGGTATTAGAATATAAAATGGAGGTAGTATTTAGTAACAAGGTAATTGTTTTATATCAGCGATTATTTATTTATTATCTAAAACGGAGGTGGATAAACCAGAGAAAAAAAGAAAGAGGCAAGTGTTGTTGTGGGCTTTATATCGGTCACTTGGTCCTTTCTTTTGGGCCGATTATTTGGGGCTGCTTTTTCCCGCATCTCCGTTTTTTCTTCTTACACCTTTATGGGCATTTCTTTCTCCACCCCTTTTTTCTTCCTACACCTCACTAAATTTTAAAATCCCACTTTAACCCTCATTTTTTACCTTCATGCATTAAAAACCCTACTTTTGTTTTCTCTCCCATCTTCCCCTTTCTCATCTTTGCCTTCACAGCACCGTCATCTTCCAATCACTCTCCTTCCGAAGTTGATATGGACATACCAGATTGATTAATTCAGAATTTTTACCTTTTAATTACTAATAATCAGATCTCTCGATAAATAAAAATGAACAACTTAACAGATTAAAAGAAACTTTTCAAATATTAAAATATTATTTAATAAACGAAAATGAGATAATTTATAAATCTGATCTATCTAATAACTTCCTTTTAAATCCATTCTATTTGAATTGACTTTTTTTCATTACTGAAAAAAAAAACGTTTCCCATTATAGAGTTGTATTTAATTTGTCAATGTGAATCCGGTACTGTACATGCCTTGTGATGCATACAAACCCTTACACTCCCACCTTTTGTCACACACATATTCATCTTCTTCACTATCTTCATCAATGACTTTTAACCATCAACATAGTTGCAACACTCCGCACAAAAACCATGTTGGCCTCACCATCAGGACACCTTCAACCACGTCTGCAACTAACATTGACAAAAGTGTTTGCAGTTTCTTAATATCAACGACAAACACATTACATATAAGGTAAATCCCACTTTCCTGTAGCATTCTCAGGAGTTGGAAATTCAAACGTTTCTTCATAGCATAAATCTATGAAACAACGATTAATTGTAAATAACCTGAGACTGAAAAATTTAGATGTAACAGTAAACAGCTGTTAGAAGACGGGTTGAAATGCATGTTTAAGGAAACAAAAATATCCCAAATATCCCTACCGATATAGATAGAGAATAGCAGCGGATATCTTCAGTCTCCTGGCAAGTGGTATATTCATCATATCCTCTGGCTAAATAACATATGAAAGGTATTCGTAAATTCAAAAATACATTTTGCAATCATCTCAAAATATTCATTTCAAAACATCTTCTGGAAATATCTTACACAATCCAAAATTCATTTAAAAATACAAAGCAAGGGTGAAGGATAAGTTTGAGCTTTTTATTATAACTTTAATGAGAGCTAAAAGGAATGTGCAGGAAAAAACAACGGGGGCCATGTATTTTTTTTGAAAGCAAACTCAATCATTGAAATTCTAGGTTATTTCTTCCAGCACCTTAATTTATTCTTGCACCCCATAAAATCCATATGTACCAAATTATCTCTCACCAAAATAATAATTAAAAGCTAAAAGTTACTCATAATATGCAAAAAACATAATATGTTTTTGCCTATATTTTTGGAAACTCTCTCTTTTTGTGTAATTGTTTCCATGATATGCAAAAACATATTTCACATTCTGTCTAATCAGAGAACTTGCTCTAATTTATAGCCTTTCCTTTTATATTCTTAATTGACATGTGCTAACGAAACATAGAAAATATGATTTAAAAAAATATTAACTAATTCTAGACATATTGCTGGTGAGATGGAGCAAATTTTGCATGGGAAAGCTGAGAAATATTGGACAAAGTCAAATTGATATGATGCTTAAGCAGATGCATTAAAGTAAATAAGTTGCATGATTGAAAACGATACCTTTATTCATGAGGCAACGGTCCGATTCTAAAAAGATACTTACACTTTGGGCTATTAAAATTGTCACAGATATTACAAATTCTGTATAAAATTTCACACACACAAAAAAAGAAAAAAACAATGGACCAAGATCATAAGCTGAAATGATGGGTGAAAACATCTTTTATGTTAAGCAAATGGTTAGTTTTGAACATAGTTGACTTGTTAAAAAGTTGTTTCAAAAAGGCAAATTATAAAATATCTATTCTTTTACAGGGTGCCTAGAAACAGGAAGCAGTTGCCGTTGATGGAGGTAATCTGTGGAATCTTATCACCATATGTCTCTTATTATTACAGGTTGTTGTAAGGTTGATGGTGTTGTGTGGGGCCATTGATCAGTGAAAGTTGTAATTTAATTTCCTATTCATTAATAAGCTGTAATTTATGGTGTCCCTGCCAACACACATTTCTAATTTTTCATCCATCTGTTATGAAGACCATAATCATGATTTTTAAGAGTAACCACTTCTTAACTGCAACGAATACAAGACCACAAAATTTAATGCCCTAATGTGTTTTCAAGGGTTTGTTTTCTTCAGTAGTCGACTCAAAGGTTTATGTGACATTGCATTTCTAGTTTTACAATTAGTGAAAACTTACAATGGTGGTTACTTACTACAGGTCTGGAAATAACGAAAAAATAAACATAAACTTTGAAGACATTTATGTCTCCCAAATCGATTATCTCAAACTTGGAAGTGTAGCTCACATGTTGAATAAAACTAAAGCTCATATTTGCTCATAATTTAGCTGGGCGTGTACAAAGTAATTAAAAAAAAAATGCTCAAAATTAAGATTACAAAAAGGAACGTACGGGAGTGAAAAAATCAGAACGTGGAGACAGTTTTAAGTTTTGTCACTGCAACGAACCAGCAACAAAACTTTAAACTGTTTCCTGAGAAAAAATCAGTGTTGATATTTACACTTAGAGGAGGTTAAGATGAATAATCAGTTTGGAGGAAACACTCATAAGCAGTTCCGTGTAGTGTCTTGTTCACGTCATCCCAATTTTTAATGTGATCTGACAATGATCCTCTGTGTATCTTAATCTGACGGCTTGTTAATTCCCTCGGTGGCAATCCTAAAAAATCTTGTACGTCTTTCAGCTTCTGAATAAATGTGAAACATATATAAATTGTTAACTTCAAATGTATATATAAATTCATTTTCAAGAAACAAAAGTTTGCCATATCATCCATGTTGCAGTTAGGATTAGTGAAAATGATTCTTCATTATTTCACAGACACCACTAAGTGCGTGCAGGAAAATGACTTGAGGGAGAGAAGGAAGAAACTTTGGTAAAATTTGTGTGATAAAATTGACTTCCTAGATTATCATATAACAGTTTTTGCTCATAAATGGTGCTCGAATAACGCATCCAAAAAGGTAATTGTCGAAACTTTTAGTACAAAATGAAGGAGTTTGTATTGAGGCACTTACAGTACGATTTGTAATTAAATCTTCATAGTACAGGATCATATGCCTATTGATGCTGAAGTATTCTAAAGCCTTTGCAGTTCTCATCTCCATATCCTTCAAATCAGCCAGTAATGATGTAGAATTAATGATAGGCTTGTACTTTGAAAGAGTTTCCGCCTAAAAGAAGAACAAATGAGTTTCGTTTTTTGTTAAAGATATCAAGGGAAAGAGAGAGAGAGAGAGAGAGAAAGAGACCTCTTGTGTGGAATGTACATGAGATTTATGAGCTCCATTCAAAAGTTTAGCATATCGGTCATAGGAGTTGGCAAGCATTGATACCATTCTGCGTAATAAGTTTCTTCGAAAAAGAAATATGACAGAAACACCTCTACGGTTGAAATAATCTGCTACTTCCTTCGGGTGCTCCATTAATCCCTGCACAAAATCACAACTCTTGATGCTATTACTAAACACAAATCTATAGAAAACAAATGCAAAGCCTGAGCCACAAAGGCATTCATAATGTTAATCCAGTGGTTTCCAAAGCAACACAATTTAGCCTCCTATCTGCTTCATGTTCTCATTTAATGATACAATCAATAACCTTTTTTGGACATTGCACCGACCGATCTCAATTCATATAAGAAATCACAGGTGATCTGTTCAAACACGAGGGTACCACTACACTACATTACACAGTATTATGTTATTACAGAGGATTAAAAAATGACAAGGACCTCAGGTGTAATTTCACTAAAACCTCCGGGGGTATAAGCATAATTTTCCCAATATTTAATTGTATTAACATTCACCGAAGTGGCCCTACTCTGTTCAATGATCATAACTGGTAGACAGAAATTGATAACAATGTTCCAGAGTCTCAGAAAAAGTACTTGTCCTCAAAGTCAAGCACATGGGTCAAGTTTCACTCAGATCCTTCACATCCAATGCATGATGCGGTGGGGGGCATTAAAATTACATTGAAACCTAAGCCATTAATACCAGGGTATTTATGCCTACAAAACAAATAACCTTTCCTCTTTCTTGAAACACTTATAAACCAGATCACCACACTCTGGAACAAGACTCAAAAGTGAGCACTTTTACCTGATTAAGCATCCACTTCAATCCAATTGCAGCTGAGCACTCATTCTTGGAAGCACTACTGAACCAATCCAGGTTGTAAACTTTATCCAAAGTCTGCACAATGGTAGAAACATTTACTCTTCTCTCTCTAACAGAAAAAATCTCCCCATTGGAGCTCACATTAATATGGCTATTCAAAAGGGTCTCAAACCACCCACTGCCTGATCTCTGATTTGACAAAATAGCAAAGAACCGCACAGGATTCCCAGCACACTCACTCCTACCAAAGCCAAAAGTCAATTAACAAGACCCCAACCAATCCAAAAATTACCATAAAACACAGAAACTTCTTCACATTACCTGTTGAAAGACACGGGATTGGGGTAATGCAACAAAGGAACATCTGTTAGGCCCAATCTATTCCGCAAAGGCTTCTCACTTTGCAACTCCATAAGCATAGTCCTAGCATGAGTGCTTATCTGCTTCAGACACACGGAACAGATAAAGACACCGCACACCATTGAAAAGATCAACACCGACATCCTTAACAGCAAAGGCGATTTCTTCGGAGGCTTTATAACCAGAATGTCCTACAACCGAAGTAAGAGAAAAACATTGCAACCATATCAGAGGAAAGAAAAAGGATACAGGTGAAAATAAAAATCGGTGCTTCAAAGGATGAAAAGACAGTAATTTTAGAAGTAGTTGTTCCAGTCACACAAGTCCATCAAAAGAAAGTTACATTTAAGACTAATGAGTCAGATCGAGACATGCAGAGGGAGCTCAAAGCATTCATTTTTTTCCTTTCCCGGTTTGATCAGAGTGAAAGCAATAAATTTGAAACAAAAGTGTGAGGAGGGACAGATAAGGTAAGAGGCAGTTCCAGCGTGTTTGAAAAGTTTTGAAAATGGAAACAAATCAAAAACAGAGGCATGATGGTAACTTGGAAGGGTTGCTAAAAAAAGTAACACATTGTTGCTCACAGCAGAAAGGACAAATGATTTTATTAAGTGAGGACCGCGAAGTAGCACCTTGTTGAAGAAACACATGTCTTTTAGTACCATTGCTGTTCCGGAAGAAACAAGAGAGAGAGAGAACAATAACTGGAGTTGAAGGTTTGAAATAGCAGAGGAAAAGTGGAGTTGAGTTGAGGAACCAGAAAACCTATACACGTCAGCTCCAACAAAAATATTTATACAAGAGTATCTTAATTGTACGACCGGGGTGAGATTGAGGTAATTATCATTTTTAATCAATTTTTGTTAATGATAAATAATATGTTCTAAGAAATCCATTATATTATTTGGAGGGGTTTTTTAGAAAATATTTAGTGTTATGTCATGAGAAATTTCAAAATAATGATTTTTTTTTTTTGAAAATTTAAAATACGTTATAATGAAAAGTATTGTGTGTAGTGAATTTTTTAAGAAAATTTGAAAAGTCAGAGTATTTGAATTTATAAAGTTCCAATTTTACCAAAAAATTAAAAAATAAATAAAATATTTCAAAATTATTCGTGATTATTTTTTCTTTCTTTCTTTTTATCTCCATCTCTTTTTATTTTTACCATTTTCTCGTCTTTTTTTCTTCCTCTCGATCAACATTGACGTAAATTATGCCAGTTTTTATATCTTTGTAACTAAATATTAAAATTAATTTTGAATGGCTAAATGTTCCAAAATAAATTGATGATGGTTTTCAATAATATGCAATATTTAAATTTAAAAATTTTAAATGTATATTTAAAGAAGTTACTTAAAAAATTAAATTATCTCGTCAGAAGTAAGAATTTAACATTGAGAAGTGATTTAAATTTCATACTTTCTGAAATTTTAATATTATTTATCAAAATACGAATTAACCAAAATTTTAGTTCTTTTAGCAAGTGCCTTAAACAATATGTGGTGTATTTCTAATTATGACATTATACCAAACGTAATTTTTGTTTTAATATGTTTTTCTATATTTAAAACAAACCCCGTTATTTCTTAAAAATATATATTGGTCTTTTGTAATTTTAAATAATTCAGATTTTGAGAATAAGTTGAATTGTTAATTCAGTTCAAAGGTGTTACTTAAAAAAAAAAACAGTTCAAAGATTGAATTATTATTGTAAATTTGTAATTATTAAGGGCATGTTTATAGTTCAAACTTCTATTAAACTCAATTTATTAATTCACAAATTTTGAGCTCGATTGGCAAATAGGTTGTTTCACTGAAAAAATAAACATGTCAAGAAGATTAATTCTTTGGATCACAAAACTTATTAAAGTGGATTTTCCTTTATTTTTCAAGAAAAAAATAGCTATCTACAAAATTAAAAAAAGTATCATCAATGCTTTCAAAAGATGAACACAGTTATATCTTCTCATTGTGTATGATAATGACATTGATGATCCAATTTATGTGTTTATATATGTGACAAGACAAACAACTAAATTTGTGTTAAGTGGTGCAACAATAACAATGATAATAATCTATATTATGGGATAGTTTGTTGTATTGCTTTTTTTCATTTTAGTGCGACATTAAAATTGTTTCATTGCCGATATTTTTATCACACGTGTTATATTATATATCATAAATGCTTTATTTTCGTGCGAAGCAAATACTCAAATGTCAATAAATCTCGAAGGTTGTCATATTCAAAATGACTTGGTCTGCAGTTTGATTTCAATGGCACTGGATAAAGTAAAGTCGCATTCTCTCTTTCAAAGCATCACCTTAAATCAATAAAATAATTTGAAAATTCTAATAAAAAATGAGGCAAGTGGCTGAATACCAAAGTATGTGAAATAAGCAGACATGACTCATTGGGGTTAATTTTGTTTAAGTTTTCAATTAAAAAACATGTGTGGTAAGAGATGATTTTATGATTTAAACATGTAACTGAAGTTTTATCTTGTTCTATGGAAATCATATTTCTAAATATGACTTAAGTTTTAATTTTAGGATACTTACGGATTAAACCACACTTTTACTTTTATTTATAAAAACAGAATTTCTGTTTTTTAAATTTTAACACAAAAGTTGTGCTTATAGACGTGTTTGCAGCTTATTCATTTTCGTATTTTTTTTAAAAAGGAACTCAATGATGCAAAGCGACTTTTATTTAGTTAGGAATATTATTGATAACTTGACCTTGACCTAAATTTTTAAAAGATTGGGTACTTCAAAACGATGTTTCCATTTTTGGCCTTTAATTTTTTCTCTAGTAATATCTTTTACAAGTGTCTCTTTGTCTTTTAGTTTCTGAATCATCATTAGTATTAGAACTACTGGTATAATTACTTGTCATTGAAATGCTACCTAATTACTTCCGTAGTTATGGAAATAAACATAATTTTGAGTAGTTTAAGTATCTTATTTGATAATTTTTTTAACTAGTTACAATTACTTTTTTGTACTTTTTTTATAAACATGTTTTTAAGGGTAAATACATATTTTTTTATTGAAAAATAAATAAATAAATCAGTCGGTGGTAGACCTTTGTCGCAAATTCATTGAATTGAATTGGTTGGAAACATGGTGACGGAGTCCAGGTAAGCACAATATGGGAGATATAAAGATGAAACATGGATGAATTCAAACTTTCGACTCTATAAATTTGTACAGCTTTTACCAATCAATGGCTTGTACCAAATCCACTAATGATACTTTAATATATATAAATCAAGATGTTTGATCAAATTAAAAGTTTCATAATTATGTTTTATTTAAATTTTTGCAAGTTATGCCCTTTGTAACTAGTGATGAGGTGTATGAAACATACTTAAATGTTTATAATTCTTTATATTTTATATAAACCATTGAATTTATAAGAACATAATTGTAGTTTGTTGGTCATTTTTAAGTATCTGATTAAATTTTAAAAAAATATTGATAATTTATCATAAAGTTTAATTAAATTTTAAATAATCATCAAAGATGATACGAAACTTCCTACCATTTCAGTATTAGAATGATTGTAGTTTAACTTTATATTTACCACTCAAATACATAATATTTACAAAATAGAAAATTATTTATCTTTCCTATTATTCTATATAACCATTGTTTGGACAATACATTCAAATAGTTAAATGCATATGTGCAGAGTAACCGACTAAGTTTTACACGATTAGGATGAAAATGGGACTCGACAAGATAAAAATTAACTATTCCATATCTATTTTATAGAAATAATTCATCATCATTCTCATACTCATATTCAACGGATATTAAACTTTTGTATCATCTCTATTCCCATCGAATAATGGTTATATATTCATATCCGTAACTATTTTCTTACTATTTTAATATTAATTAATTATTTTTTATAAAATAATAAAAAATTACGGTAAAGAAAATATAATATTATCAAATATTCAATATTAAATGCATAATTGTTTCATCGATATCAAATATTTATAAAAAAATTATAATTATATACATTTCAAATTAGAATACCAAATAAATTGTACGAGAAGCAAAACATTCATTAAATTTTCAAATATTAATTAAATTTTCAAATATTAATGAAACCTAGTTAATAAAATTTAAAAGTATTTTTAAGAAATATAAAAGAAAAACAAATACTCAAATTAAAATATTTTTTAAATGTTTGTTTATTTCAATTTTTTTAAGTCTAATGAATCTCTTTTTTATACACCAATAAAAGTTATAATACATCACTTGATCAAAATCACGTAAAGAATAAAGATTACATTAAAAATAATAGAAGTTTAACATAGATCTTGTATCTTTTGAACTTCAATATATGTTGAATGGTGATAAAAAAAATTCATGACAATTACATTAAATTTTTATATTATAGTAAATAAAATTTATTTATACAATTATAGTGACAAAATTATAGTATGATGATGAGTTAGAAAATAAAATATAATTATATAAAGTATATCAAAATAGTATTCTACATGATAAAAATAAATAACAAATAAAAATATTAAAATATTATTAAATGTGTGTCTTAGGAACAATTTGAGAGAGTATTGAATGAAATCGCACAAAGTAAAACAAATATATAAATTAAAAGTATGATAAGATGAAAAATACCTTAAAGATCTAAGAACATTTTCCAAATATTAACATAGTCAATGGTTAAGAAATAATGAAAATTGTTTTAGCAAAACAAAAAAGTTCTTTGAATGGAATAAAAATTAATAATAATAGAATAAAGAAGATAAATTTGTTATATTAACTAGCAAATGAAAGGTTTATGGTATTAAACACTTAAATTGAGAGTGTTAAATATTCTAATGTGAAAGAAAAATATACAATAAAAAAATATTAAAAAAGAATAAAAATATTTAATTGACATAGATCAATTGAACATAATTTTGCATAAAGATGATGATAAGATGAAAAATATATTGAAAATATAAATGAATTTCATAAAAAATCAAATAATTAGAAAAATGAAAAAATAAAAAGTGTGTAGTAATATATATATATATATATATATATATATATATATATATATATATATATATATATATATATATATATATAAATATATATATA
>Ga0099822_1007108_pt1 | contig 14515 bp, 7 predicted proteins | sample CowpeawhiteBW_FD_76839 | JGI IMG/M metagenome (GOLD analysis project Ga0099822, IMG submission 76839) | Root nodule microbial communities of legume samples collected from California USA - Cow pea white BW | ecosystem: Host-associated > Plants > Roots > Nodule | place: USA: California | collected...
AACATCAAATTACAAAATCATTCTCTTTTTTTACACAAGGGTATTATGGTAACTTAATAAATATATCTATTTTAACATATAATTTTATCTATCACATCAATCAAATCTTTCACTAACTTTCATCAAAATTATTTCCAAATTCACTCACTTTATCCTCTAAATCCACTCAAAAAAAACACAAATATCCATCCACCTAAATCTACACAAATCCATCTTCATACTCTTTCCCATATCCATCTACACAAAGGAACACACCCTAAAAATCTTAACATAATTGAATTGAATTAAAAGAACTATATTTATTTATTTTTAAATTTAAAAATCAAAATATATTAAAATTTCAAATATAAACGAATTTGAGTTTTGATTTAAAATTCAGGATTAAAAACATGTAATAAATAATATATTATTGCATATCATATCATCTAACTGTATTATTATATTTTAGTCTCTAAGTGGGGGCTTAATAGTTAAGACTCCGGTGTAAAAAAATTGAGAGCAAATAGAATGTAATATTGGTACTATTAAAATAAAGACGGCGTCGTTTGGCGGGATGCGTGGTGTGCAAGGACGAAAGAAGAGGAAGATGAGATAAATGAAGATATCTCGGATTTGTGAAAAAAGCGGAGAAGAAAAACTCAACTCCATCATCTCCTTCTACACTTAACAAATTCAATTCTCTTCTCTCTGTTTCTTCAGCTTCTTCCTCTTCTTCTATCGTTCATTTTCTTCTGCTTCCTTCAATATCTTCTTCTCGTTCCTCCCGTTTCCCCCTCCAACCATGCTTCATCGCTCACTCCTCTTCAACCATTCGCTTCTTTATCTTCAAACTTACCAATCGCCTCTTGCACGCAATTGCAGAACCTCTCTTCACTTACAACGCCCTTCCATCATTACCTACTCTCCAGGTTGCAGGTAAACAATCCTGTCCCTCCATTATTCACTCTTTTCTTTAAAATATTCTTTTCCATTTTATTTGATCTTTTATTTTCAATAAAAAAAAAAAGCGATTTAAAGAAACCAAATATCAGATGTTAAAAAAATAAGCTGTTTATTTTTTATTGGTTGAAAACTTAATATATACGTAAAAATAAAGTTGACAAATCACGTGTGGTGGTTGTTGCTGATAACGTTTCCACCACTTTGCGCAGAAAGTCATCTATGTTGTTTTTCCTATGAAATTTCCTAAAAGTATCGTGACAACACATGCATAAGAGAAAATAATTTAAGACCATACGGTTTCCACAATAATTGTAGATTTCGATTCGTTCAATAGTTCTTTGTTTTTTATTTCCATTGAATAAATTCTCCACCTTACACGCGCCCCACCTTTCAAGGCAGGAACGTACGTTTAAAACGCTCAAGAAAGTGATTTATTGCGCTTTAATTTAAACATCTTGGACGGGTTCCTCGATCTAAGGCTGTAATTTCTATCAACTTGACTGGAATGTATATATAAAATCAAAAAATGCGAATTGGAATTTGGTGACATGTTCTTCTAGATATTAATTGATATAGAAAATTATTTAATTTATCCTTTTTCTTTTACTCATTAAATAAGAAAAGATGATTTCTTACCGTTCTTTCTCTCCTATTTCAATCAAAGTACCTGGTCCACATTATTAACTTCTACTTTGGAACGTTGAAAAATAAGAAAAAGAAAAGGTAATCCAGTGAAACAAAAGCACGATGGAGAATATGAATTGTAAAAAGTTAGCCAAGCTCGCAGGTTTTTAAATTAGAGGGACTGACGTAAATCAAACAAAAGTTTTTTTTTTTTTTAAGGTTTAAATATATTTTTCGTCCTCATTTACATAGTATTTCTTGTGGGTGGTTCTTATTTTAATAGAATGTTTAAAATGGTCATCATTTTGACCGAATGTTTAAAATGGTTTTCATTTTCGTAATTCGTGTTTTATTTGGTCATTTTCTGTGACGCCGTTTAAATCAGTAACGAAGAACATGTGACATTTGTTTGTAGTATGTATTACGTTGCATTGAGTATGTTACGTGTACTGTACACTGTACAGGTGTGGTAATTTAGAAACATGCAAAACATCATAACAATCCAAGCAGAACTAAACCCTAAAATAGAATTACGAAAACCCTAATCTATGAGTAAACACAACCCAGAAAACCCTAAAGCCACCTTGTTGATGATGATTAATTGGAAAATTGAAATGAAGAGTGCGATTGCAATCCAACAATGAAATAACTTGCTTTCTCTACAAATCCGAGTTTAAGAAAGACAAAGATGAATAAATCGCCTCCAACAATAAAGAGCACGACTGCGATTCAACTCAAGCCTAATTGCAAAATTTCTCCTAAACTGGAAAGTTAACGTTAATTAGCTATTTGTACAGTAGATGTAGCACACCCCAAATACAATGCAAAGTAATATAAAATAAAACACAAATTGCGAAAATGAGAATCATTTTAAATATTCGATAAAGATGAGAAACATTTTAAATATTTTGTTAAAATTATTAAAATGAGATCCGCAACAAACACTAATACAATGAGAACGAAAAAAGGTATTTAAGTTTTTTTAATATATATTTTGTACTGAACAACCTAAATATTATCTCATTAATTAAAGCATCTACGCGTCTTTTAGAACGTTGAAATGGCGAAAGTCACTGGAAACGAACACGAAGAACTCAACGCAGATTCCAAATCCAGCTTTCTATGCTGATAATAAATACTGCGTTTCGCGCTCTCATTTTAATCTTTTCAATATTTCAATAGCAACCAACTTACCGTTGCTTCGCTCCAAATCGCAAATTTAATTATCCCCAAGAAGAAGGACTCAAGACGCAAAAACACTACTTCATAGGAGGTTTGAGCAATTTTCTCAAAGGCACGAGTTTTTTATTTTGGACTTTGATGTCTCAGAGTATATAGATAACTGTCTCATTTTGTTCTACAATTTCAATTTTATGCAACATCACTGACTTTTGTCTTTCACAACTTGTTCCTTGTTTGATTGAGCAGAGGAAGGAAGCAAAAGATTGGCTGTCATGGGAGAGACCAATCAACTTGTTATTTTGACAAGATTTCAAGATGCTATCAGAATGGTCATGGACATAGTTGAAAAAGGTAGGAAGAACAAAAGGAGCAAGCGGATACTTAGGTCAACCCTAAAAAATATGACTCTAGTGGTGCAAGAGATAAAGCAATACAATGAACACTTGAATCCACCCAGAGAAGAAATCATCACTCTTGTCAAAGAAAAAGATGCAGGGGAAAAGCTTGTGTGCAATTCATGCTCCCGGAGCTTGTGGTGGACCAAATTTCTATCTTGGTTTTCACTCTACGAGGAGGGTCTTTTGCATCAGAAGAATGATTCGCGTACTGCGGATGACAAGCAAGTTAAGGATATAAAAAATACACTGTACAAGTTGAGAGAGATTATTGAGCTTCTTGATATGGAGAATTTTGAGCAGAAGATTAAAGGAGCTGGAATGACAATTAAGTCTCCTTATGGTGTTCCTGAAAACCCAGAATTTACTGTTGGCTTCGGTCCACTGTTGAGCAAGTTGAAGATGGAGGTTCTCCAGGAGGAAGGTGTGTCCACCCTTTTGTTGTCTGGCCTGGGTGGATCAGGTAAAACAACCTTGGCTACAATGCTCTGCAAGGATAAAGAAGTCAAGGGTAAGTGATCATTCTTCTTTGGTCCTCTCATTCCTGATAGATTGGCTGACTAATTCTTTATAACTTCATTTGTAGATCCCCTAACCAATTCTTCATAAGTCATCTACATTCATAAAGAATTTTGTTTTGAGTGATAGTTATCCCCTAATCAATTCTTCATAACTTCATTTATAGGTCCTCTATCTCATAGTAAAAGACAGACGAGAAAAAGATCTCTGAAAATTTGCTTGTAGTGATAGTTATGCCCTCACCAATGCTTTCATGAATTCACTTATATATCCTCTATCTCATACATACAATTCTCTGTCATAAACTATTCAACTTTCACTAAAGATAGTAGAAGAAAGGGATGAAAAATGTTCGTTTGAAAATTGCAAACATCTATGGAAGTTTATACGTAACAGATGAAAATTGTGGCAAGCCAAATGTTTTGAATCCCTATTTCTGTGATATAGGACAGTTTAAAGCAGAGTTCATACTTTCTGTACACTGATATCCTTTGATAGATTGTTTTTGTTTCGTTCAAGACATCAAAACAAATGCTGTGGTCTGACAGATCTCTTTGCTTACACCAGGTAAATTCAAGAACAATATTTTGTTTGTCACCATCTCCCAAACGCCTAAGTTGAAGAATATCGTAGAGAGATTATTTGAACATTGTGGCTACCACGTGCCTGAGTTTGTAAGTGATGAAGATGCAATTAAACGGTTGGAAATTTTGATGAGGAAAATTGAGGGAAGTCCACTGTTGTTGGTCTTGGATGATGTTTGGCCCAGCTCGGAAGCCCTTGTTGAGAAGTTTAAATTCCAGATGTCTGATTATAAAATTTTGGTGATTTCAAGGGTTGCATTTCCTAAATTTGGCACCCAATTCATCTTGAAACCCCTTGCTCACGAAGATGCAATGACTCTTTTCCGTCACCACGCCCTCTTGGATGAAAGAAGTTCAAAATGCAGTTTAAGTATTCCTAACGAAGAAATTGTCCAAAAGGTGCTTATTCCTTACTTTCTGACATGGATGTGTAATCTATAACTGTCCTTCTTGTCTGAAGTCATTCACTTGAAGTAGGCATCTCAAGATAGGAAGAACATAACCACTTGCAATTAAAATAAAACTTATTGATGAGTTAAGAGAGTAGAAATCTATGTTTTAACCCCCAAAAGCAATATCATGGTAGATAACCTAGGTACGACCTTTTGTTTACTAACCTTATTTGCATGCACTGAAATGCAGGTTGTGAGATATTGCAAGGGTTTACCGCTTGCCATTAAAGTGATTGGTAGATCACTGAGTAATCAGTCTCTTGAGTTGTGGCAAAAGACGCTGGATGAGTTATCACAAGGTCATTCTATACTTGATTCTAGTACTGAATTAATTTCATGCTTCCAAAAGCTCTTGGATGTTTTAGAAGATAATCCCATTACCAAGGAGTGCTTCATGGACCTTGGGTTATTTCCTGAAGATCAAAGAATTCCCCTTCCTGCTCTCATTGACATGTGGGCAGAATTGTACAAATTAGATGATGATGGCATAGAGGCAATGGAAATCATAAAAAAGTTAGACTCCATGAATCTGGCTAATCTTTTAGTAGCAAGGTGAGATGACTAGTTATTTTTATCTTTCCAGCTTCTTAACATAAATAAACTGAATTTTACTCAAACAAATAATTCAATAGCATGTGTAGTTCATGCAAGAATCAATTAGTAACTTATAAATAGATCCAAATGACCATTTCTCTTGGAGTGAATGTAATCTTCGCACATCATGCAACTCTACATTTTTTTAACTCATGTTGAAATTCGTAATTTTTCTATCTAATAGAGAGCGTGTATTATATAATCTTGTGGGATAATTTCTCTTTTTACTAAAGATTTTTTTTTTCCTGCTCCTTTACCAGGAGAAACACAAGTGACTCAGACAATTACTACTACAATAATCACTTTGTCGTCCTTCATGATCTTCTAAGAGATCTTGCAATTTATCAGAACAACCGGGAACCAATTGATCACAGAAAGAGAATTATTACTGGCATAAATGAAAATCAAAGTCAACGGTGGCTTGGGGAAAAGCAACACGGCATGTTGTCCCGCTTGTTGTCAAAATATCGCGGATGGTGTGTCAAACAGACTATTCAACAGGTCTCAGCCCGCACATTGTCGCTGTCAACTGGTTAGTTCTACCGTTTTTGAAGTGTATACTTTTAAATGTTAAAAACTGCTAATAAGAAAGTAGAATTGATTTGCCGCTGATTACATTTGCCCCAACTGACATCATATGGGTTGTTTTTGCAGATGAAACTTGTGCTTCATATTGGTCCGACTTACAACCATCCCAAGCAGAAGTTCTGATTTTAAATCTTCAAACTAAGAAGTACACCTTTCCAGAGTTCATGGAGAAAATGATTAAATTAAAAGTTCTTATCATGACAAATTATGGTTTTCATTATTCTGAAGTGGACAATTTCCAACTACTAGGTTCTGTATCGAACCTGAAAAGAATCAGACTAGAGCGGATTTCTGTTCCTCACTTGGGCGCATTGAAAAATCTTAAAAAGTTATCTCTCTACATGTGTAGTAACATAAGCCAGGCTTTTGAAAATGGCACCATCCTAGCTTCAGATTCATTTCCAAGTTTATTAGATTTGAACATTGACTATTGCAAGGATATGGTCAAATTGCCTAATGGGATCTGTGACATTACCTCTCTAAAGAAGCTCAGCATTACTAATTGCCACAAACTTTGTTCTCTGCCCCAAGAAATTGGACAGTTGTTGAATTTGGAACTCCTGAACCTAAGTACCTGTACTGACTTGGAAGAGATACCAGATTCTATTCAAAACCTCGCTAAGCTAAGACTTCTTAACATCTCAAACTGCATAAGCCTTTCAAATTTACCAGAGGAATTTGGCAATTTATGTAATCTCAGAAATCTCAATATGACAAGCTGTGCAAGATGTGAATTGCCATACTCAATAACCAATCTTGAGAATTTAAAAGTAGTGGTATGCGATGAGGAGACAGCAGCCTCATGGGAAGCATTCGAAGCTATGCTTCCCAACCTGAAGGTGGAGGTTCCTCAAGTTGATGTTAACCTAAACTGGCTTCATTCAATAAGCTCCTAACTCCTAGGACCTGTTCTGCTTCATGGAAGGAAACATTTGAAGCTATGCTTTCCAATCCTAAAGTCAGAGAGGTTCCTCAAATTGATGTTAACGTAAATGGCTTACCAATAGCCGCGAGTATTTTATGTATATTGTATAAAAGTTTCTACAATAACTCTACTTTTGTCACCAAATGTGATGTATTTGCCTGTTTCATGCAAGTTGCAAACAGCAGAAGATAATTGAAAAAGGTAGGAGATTGCGTGTAATGTTTGTGATGTCATGAATTGACATGCTTAGTACTACTACGTGTTGTAAGTTTGCTCACTTCTGAACTTCTATAAAGTATGCCTTTTATCTTAGAATTTAAACTTTTGTCCCTCGAATTTTTCGTTCTAATTCAGTCCCTGACAAATGTGATGTATTCTTTATCCGAAATCCAGTGTCGCAATAAAATAAACCTTGGAAGGGACACGTCTAACGACTTCTTGCAAGGTAGATACATAATCATCTTCATTATCATATATTTGCTAATATCCATAATCTTGTTTCTTAACTCACAAAGTGTTTTGTTTATTAACGATGCAAAAGCTGGAGTTTCTAGTTTCTAACTGTCGCACAGAACTACGAACTTCTCAAGGGACTCCTTCTCTGTCGTTTTATGGAGCAGATACGCTTCGGCACATTTCTCATGTTGTAACTTGTAACATATTTTAAGATCATCCTTCGTCTCATCACGTGATTCTTTTGTCTTGGTATGTAATAATTTATTGAATAGCTTTATATCTTTCGTATAAACTCAAATGACAAACCTCTAATTCCACAAAAGAAAGTATTTAAATTTAAATTTTAATAGTTAGGAAGATGTTTATGAATATATTTATGTTAGGGTTAAATATGTTTTTGGTCTCTCAAGTTTCAATGAATTTTGTAATTAGTCTCTCTTCGAAACTTGATATCAATTTAGTCTTTTATCTTTAAAAATGTGTGGATTTAGTTATTCTTACCAAATTTTGTTAAGTTTATTTTGACATTTTAAATGCATTTTATGATAATATTTAAGTTAACATTGAAGCGAAAGTGTGTCAAACTGTGTAAACAATTCAAATACTATCATGAAATGGGCTTGAAACGTCAGATAAACTTAACAAAATTTGGTAAGAAGTACTAAATCCATACATGTCTAAAGATGAAGGACTAAATTAATATTAAGTTTCGAAAAGGGACTAATTCCAAAATTCACTAAAACTTGAGGGATAAAAACAATTTTAACCCTTTATGTTATATATGTTTATCATCTCTTTCGATTTTAATTTATATAGTAATATTTGAAAATGAAAAATTGTATTAGAGTTATGATACAAAATAAGAAAGAGACACTCAAAGAAATTATGCATGAATAAGAGAAACTTCACCATTGGCAAACTTCATCTTCTCTTTTCCTTGCCAAAAACAAACTTCTCCACTATGCATGATAAATTATCACTTCACACATTCTTTGTCTTTGGTAGTGCACTAAAATTATGGTGTCTTATTTGGACTTTTCTTTTGTAGATTATATTTGTCACAACCAGAGTGAACTCTTTATCATAGATAAGGTCTTCTCCAACAAATATTGGCTCTTTTTATCTTTTTTAAGACTCTCGTGAACTTATCCTTCAATGATAGTGATATCTTACGAATTGCATATTTGAAGCTATTGGCACTCGAAACACTTTAGTAATTCAGATTGTTCTTTGGTGGTAAGGTTTAGGATGAGAGACATGTTGCTATGTGATTCGGGGAAACAATAACACAACCAAATTTACTAGAGAATATAACTGATATAATTTTCCCTAACTTGCAAGAATTTATGAGGAGCAACTCTCAAAAAATGACAATAATAAATCCCCAAAAACGCAAACAAAGACATCAAGATTTTTAACGTAAAAAATCCCTCAAAACAAAAGTAAAAATCACGAGTCGTCTAGATCAAAAAAATAGTTCCACTATAATAAAGAGTATAAATGAGTTTTAACCAAAGGTACAAAAATAGTGCTAACACCCAACCAAACAACAAAACAACAAAGCTTGCAAAGTTGAAGAACAAAGAGAAAAGAAACCTAAAAACACAACTGCACTACAAACTCAATTTCTCCCAACTCAGACCTCGTATTGACAATTCGAACAATCAAAATGAAGAATGTGATGTTTCAAACCTGCTATCAAATTTTAAACACGATCTAACAGTGAACGAATTTGTAGTGTTAATTTTACAATGACAGATCGGTGAAAAATGTGAACAAATTTTTATCTCTTCTCTCTCAATGTATTAGTGTTCTAAGTGGATTTTGAATCTTCCTTTTTTGTGTCTATCTTACTTTCTGACACTCTCTCTCATATACGTGAGCTTCTCAACTCTTAGGTCTTTTCTCCACATAGGAAGGGAGCCCAATACGCAAATCTCCCCCTCACAACTATGTGGAGATAACTGTCAAACCAGTGATCACACAACAAACTTCAAATTTTCCTCTTGGCAATGCTTTAGTCATCATATCATCACCATTATCATCTGTATAAACATTTTCCAATTCCAATAACTTAGCATCCAAAACATCATGTATCCAATGATACCTCACATCAATATGTTTGAATCTAGAATGGAAAGTTGGATTCTTACCAAGATGGATAACACTCTAACTATCAACAAACAATGGATAGTTATCTTGCACAAAACCAAGCTCCCGCAAGAATTTTTTCAGCCATAATAATCCCTTGCATGCTTCAGTAATGACAATGAACTTTGCTTCTGTAGTAGACAATGCTACGCACATCTTCATTCTTGATTGCCAAGCCATTGCTCCCCTTGCAAATATTTTGGAGATGAACAATATTGCTTTATTTTAAAAAAATTAGACTGGGTTGAGTAAAAATTTCAAATATAAAAACTAAATTGAATACAAGACGTTACCATGTGACATTGTTACAAACACATGATATTAACTCGCCATGTGACATTGATACTATCATGTGACACAACAATGACCTAACACTTGTCAAAAATTAAATTAAATTAAATTAAATTAAAAATTAAAAATACTATGAACTCACATGTAATATGTACATATACCAGATTAACACCTATCTAACATAAAATGTCTAATTGGACTCTATAAAAAATGAGGACTTAATTAAAGCAAATAAAATAAAAGTTATGACCCTAGATGAATAATTCAAACAAATAAGAGGACCAAACATGAGTTTTAAATGTAAGTTTATGATATAAACAAATATAAAATAACATATTTTTTTTTTACAAAATATCTGTAATAAACAATAACTAAATAAGTAGTGAGAAACAAGTTGGACTAAGTTATTCATATTTCATGTTGACTATTCATTAAATGATTGATACACTGAGCTGCAGCATTAAAACTGGTCCATTATGCAATGTGGGTCACTTTCGCACGTCCATCCCACAGGAGAAAAGAAAAACATCCGAACTGTTTATTGTGGTTACCAAAGTGTGCAGTGACGCAAAAGGGTAATCAGATTCATCAGGAGCCAAATCTAGGAAAAACAACCTTGAAGTCATCGAAATTTTATAATCTGACATCTGGAATTTAAATTTCTCATCAAGGGATTCAGATCCAACAACCTCAATCGTTTACCTGCATCTTCATCGCTTTGAAACTCAGATCCAGCTGCAGAGAAGCTCTTGTTGGGAAATTTGAATTTCAAATGTCAGATTATAAAACATTGGTAACTTCAATCCAAGTCTTGGTCCTCAAATCGATTAATAACTGATTGCAGATTGTCGCGTAGGATAACAATTGCTGTTCTTTTATTTGCTTGCAAGCACTGAATGCAGGTTGTGAGAGGACGGAGTGGAGCAGTGCAGATTAGAAGAGTATAATTCTTTCATAGCTATCACGAGCTTGTTACATGTTATTTGTATTCAAAGTTATCTAAATAGGAATAGATTAGTATGCTTTTGTATAAAATCCAACAATTGTATGGGTTTTTTCCATGAAAGTTCTCTCCTATTCTTTGAGATCTATAATCTTAACCACATGGATGAGTTTTCTTACAGGAAAACCACTCCGTTGTGCCGTCAGAATTTGGCAAAAGATTGGGAGAAGTCACCACAAGGTTAATCTACTTTTCATATACACTTTTAAATTGCTAACATCTTTTTGTTATGACGTAACGAAAGCACATTTTTATTTGTATTTGCATTTTTTAAAATTTTAAAAGAACTAACTTCTTATTAAATATTATGATAGACAAATTATAAAAAATGAATAATTCTCTATTCAAGTAAAATTGAATGTAATAGTAAAAGAAGAGAGTTAAAAACTATTATCTTATATTTAGTAGAAAATACTTATATTTAGGAGAAATTAAAAAATATATATATTATACATACTAAATGAGAAATTCTCGTTATACATAGATTATGAAGGAATTAATAATAAAATATCAATATCTCTTTTATTTATAATATGTTATATTTATGTAAAATATTTTAATGTGTAAATTTGAAGAAAGTTTAGTATATCATGTTATACATGTTTCTTTAAATAGTATGGATTTTCACCGATAATTTTAAGAAGTCAAAGTGATAGATTTAAAATCTATATATTTCATCATTTTCATTAATATAACAAAAATGTCATCACTTCAATTTTAAATTTTTAAACTTATTAATAACTAAATCCATACTAAAACTTTTAGTAATTTATTTTTTAATATGAATAATCTTAATTTTTCCAAAAAAAATCATCTTCATTTTATTTAAGATTTTGATAATCTTTATTATAGAAAATCATCTTTTCATTAACTATTAAAAAAAAGTTAAAATAATACGAATTAAGTTATATTACAATAAAATGTAGTTGACTTTTTAAAAAAAAAATTGACATAGTTCAAATGTGATTAATAAATTATTTAAATTTAGATAATTAAGAGTATCACGATAAAATTTTCAAGTTAAAGTTTTAAATTAATCTTGCCCTGTATACTATAAAATTCAAAAGATAAAATTTGTTCACTTGTTGAAAGGGAAATTTATTGATATAATTTCATTGATTTGAATTAAGAGAGATATTAAATATATCCATAAACATAATTATTAAAAGAGAAGAAAATGATAATTAAGCTACAATTAAATATTATTGGTAACAAAGAAAACACTTTAGTATTCATTTTTCTTTTTATATTTCTAAAAAGTATTACGAAAGATTCATGAAATAGAAAAGTATTATATTATGAAAGTTATATTTTATTATTTCATTAGGAAGTGAGATAAAAGAGGGTTATCTTTTGATTCTTCAAGAGAATGGAATAGAACATATGAATCCTAAGAGTAGACATAATGAATTTATGTTCAACATTTTTTTTAGGGGTGGCAAAATGGGTTAGTCCGGTCCGTCTGTGGCCAGTCAAAAACAGGCCGGGTCGGGTTAGCCCGTCAAACAGAAATAGACCAACAATCACAACCCGTCTCGTATAAGACGAGCTAACGGGCTGGGTCGGGTTAGCCCGTCCAGTTTTTTCCTTTTTTTTTTAATTTGTTTTTAATTTTTTAATTTTTAAAATTTGTTTATATTAACATATCAATTATTATTAAAGGCATATTTAATCAAATAAAATATTTTTCAAATTTTTAATTGATTAGTTAATGTTTTTATTATTAAATTTACAAATTAAATTATTAAATTATAACTAATAATTGAAACTTAATTTGTAGGTGTTAATGATTTAAATTATAATATTATTATATATTTACACATTTAAAAAATATAATATAAAAAATTAATCTTTTTAATTACTTTTATTTTATTTTATTTTTTTTAAAACAGGTCAATGAGCCAGGATGGGCTGGCCTGTACTTTGGCCCGTCAAGTTGACGGGCGAGACGGGACATGCCAAAACAGGTTGGCAGGTTGAAATCTTCAACCCAACTCATTCCTTTTAACACGGGCTGACGGACTAGTCCGTTGGGCCAGCTTGTTTTGCCACCCCTAATCTTTTCTTTTTTTTCTTCTTCTCAGAAAGAGAAGAGAACATTTGAGTGACAAATACAAAAAAAAATTCATAATCAGATATTTTAAATAATATTTAATTTTCTATTTTTCTATTTATATATTAACATTAATGATATATTTTGTTAAAGATCTTATATTGACTAAAAGTAACACAATTTCACAATATATCATAATATATAAATGTGTACAAACCTTATCATATCAGAACCAACATATTTTAGCAAAATTTATTATTAGTTGAGGCTATCATGTAGTCCATTATCAAACCATCCTACAAACCGATTTTGTAGTATTAGGCATCCAAAGCTTATGTTAGCAAAATTTATTGGATTTATTGTTTATTAAATCTATCATCTCTGATAGACACGTAAGCTTTAATTACAGAATAATCCCTTTTGTCAATTATTATTAGAAATCAATCACATTAATAAGAGTCATAATTATAGGAATTTACATAATCATAAGGATCCCCTATCATATCTACATGATCATAAGGATCTCCATATCATAATCTTAGACCTTTTTTTATATTCATGAATGGGTTTAATTATGCCTTTGGTCCCCATTTTGGAGTCAAAATCTCAAAATGGTACCCAAATTTTTAAAAGTCTCAAGTTGGTCCCCTTTTTTGTTAAAACGTCTCACGTTTACCCTTTCCGTTAAGTCAAGGTTGACGCCGTTAGAGGGAGTGTCACGTGTCAGTTCCTCAATTTTTTGAATTTTTTTATTTTATTTTATTGATTTTTTTTAAAAAATCAAAAAAAATTGCCACGTGTCAAGCTATCATCGTGCCACGTGGCTGTGACAGAGTGATGTGGCAGTGACAGTGACACATGTCAGTATTACGCCAGGTGTCATTTCCATAGTCTCAATTTGGTCCCTTTATTTTAATTTGTTTCAATTTAGTCCCGATTTTTGTAAAAATTAGCAATTTTGTCCCTCTCCAAATTGAAATCAAATTTAATTTTTATATAAATGTACACAAATATATCCATCAAAATTGATATTTCAAGTAAATATTTTTAACCAAATTAAGTTTATTTAATTAATATTTTACATTGAACTTTATTTAAAATGGTTTAAAAGTTGTTACTAAATTAGAAATTGAACTTTAAAAGGTGAATAATGGGTACCTTAGCTCCTTAGGTATATAATGCATGATGGTGGAATTTATTTATATATTTGGTTTATAACTTTAGCTAATGGATCAGTCAACTGAGCCAACCCAAGTATGGAAAATTACTACGATGAAGGCAGCTTTTCCACAACTAAGTGTATTGGTGTGATTGAGGTGCTTAATTTTCTAACCTATCTTTTGGGATTAGAAGACTTAGAAATTTAACAAGTAATGTATTGATTCAAATTGAAGAAACCCTTGCTAAGAAGAAGACTTGGTCCATTTAATCACCATCTATTTCAATCTACAAATTTAATTTTAATATTTAAAAAATGACAACTATTCGAAAAAATTTATATGACAATTTATATTGTTTGTTGTAAATCAATAATAAAGAGAAATATTTGTTTATTGCAAATTTTAGTTGTATATATACAAATAAGTTGTATGTAATGCTTATACTATAGTTCTAATTTAAATTTAAAAGAACAGTGTTAAAATATTATAAAAGTAAGTTGAAGCAGTCAACATTGTAGGCTAAATATCAATTGATGGTTTTGTTTTTAGAGAAATTTATTAAATGGAGATTATGTAAGTGTGACCTAAGTTTAATT
>Ga0099822_1007110_pt1 | contig 14513 bp, 8 predicted proteins | sample CowpeawhiteBW_FD_76839 | JGI IMG/M metagenome (GOLD analysis project Ga0099822, IMG submission 76839) | Root nodule microbial communities of legume samples collected from California USA - Cow pea white BW | ecosystem: Host-associated > Plants > Roots > Nodule | place: USA: California | collected...
GTGATTATATATATATATATATATATATATATATATATATATATATATATATATATATATATATATATATATATATATATATATATATATATATATAAGAAGATCGGATTCGTCGGATGCTTGCACTTGTGGTGGCCTTTATTGTTCTGCAGAGCCATTGCCAATGGGTTTCACCCTACCACGCACAAGGTTAGCCTTCAATCATCTAAGGTCATTATCTTGCCAAAGACTAGGGCCTCCCATTACTCTCACCACTTGAATCAGTCTGCTTTACGTGAGACTAACTAATTCTTTAGAGTTTCGGGATGCAATCCTTACTTGAATCTTATCTAATTATATACACTACAACACCACCATGAAATCTCAACAAGAGATTTATGGAATTACATCTATCTCATATCATAGTCATGTTTCTCAAACCAAACCAAATTGTATCTCATGCATTATGATTTAATGCCAAGGCTCATCCAACCAATCCAAATCCATTCGTATTTCATTTCATACCGAGCAAGTCAATATCACATGTAACATACATAATCATAGATTCATACTTTTAAGATTAATTGAATCAATCCACAAGTTAAAGTAAGGAATTAAAATTCTACATCAATTCTCGCTTAAGTTAGAAATTCTCACTTAAGCTAGGAATTCTCACTTAAGCTAGGTTGGTCTCGCTTAAGCTAAAAGTTCTGGCTTAAGCTAAACTGATCTCATTTAAGCTAAACTGATCTCGCTTAAGCTAAACTGATCTCGCTTAAGCTAAACTGATCTCGCTTAAACGAGATTGTAAACAGGGAGCAATGTAGGTTTTTGCGAGTTCTCGCTTAAGTGAGACCTCCTCGCCTGAGCAAGATAACTCATCACTCAAAACGGAAGCTCATCGCTTGAGCGAGAGTTCGAGCAAAACTCAGGGCAAGCTTTTGCTACTCTCGCCTAGGCGAGACGTGCTCGCTTGGGCAAAAATACCAGTTCTCGCTGTTGTTCACGCATGTAACAACCAAGCATTCGAAACCAAACAACATCTCAATATTTTCCAGACAACCACAACATCATACAAGCATTATAAACGCGAAACTGAACTAAAAATAGGCAGATACTAAGAAAACATTAAAAAAAATCCTAGTTTCCCTTACCTTTGCGTGGAGCTAAACTTAAGGAACCCTTAGTAGAGGAGAACCAGGACCAAGAGCAGCTTTAAGAAGCTAAAAATAGAACAAATATGAATGAAAAAAAATGAGATTATAGTTGGGACCAACATGAAACCAAGCTTAGGAGCAGAAAAGGAACATGAAAGAACTTGAGTTTCGAGTTATACTTACACGAAACTGGAACATCTAGAGAGCTTGGTGGATGGAGCAACTCAAGCCCTAGTAGAGCCTATGTTGGAGAAAAGAAGTGAGTAAAAGAGTTGTCTTAGGAGTGAGAGGCAAAATGGAGGGTGAAGAGGGCAACTGGGGGATTATGGGGATTTGGGGGCTGTCCTTGGACCTATCTAAAAAGGCCAAGCCCAAAATGGTTTGAGACAAACAAAAAAAGGGTTTTACAGTTATAAAACATATAACAATACAAATTTTATAATATTATAATAATTCACTTTCCTTCCTAATACAAATAATAAATAAAAATATTTTATAAATAAAAACATCATAATCCGTACGCACGGATATAAGACCAGTCCTCTTAAGAAATTTTAGCCTTTTCACTTTATATACTACTTTTTGGATTTTACTTTAATTTTAATTTAATGATTATAACATATTCTTTTTTTAATTTGCTTTCAATTTTTTTAGATTAATTTTTTTTTTAAAATTAAAATAGTTATTTTATTAATTTCATCTTTTAAGTGAACTGTCATTATTTTTATTTGACCGGTTTTTTAAAATTAATTATTTCTTAATTACTAATGAAAACACATGTTCATGTATTTTTTCTATCATAATAAAATATAATTAAATTATTATTATTGTAATAATAATTATAATTATAAAGTTAAATACAAATAATTATTTTTAATTTTATTATGAATAATTTTTATTTATTTTGTAAATAATTTTTTAATTAAAAAATAATTAAGTTTAAACAACGATCGTGTGGAGAAAGCTAAATTTAAAAAAATTGACACTTGAAAAAGAAAATTGAAAAAATAATTATTTTTATTTTAAAAAACATTTATTTAAAGAGTAAAGTTTTAAAAAATAATTATTTTTATTTAAAATTTGGAAAATAATTGTGAAAAGAGAGATTCTCATTACAAACAGATAAAACTTCCTGCAAAGTAAATAATTTTTTTTTTACAATAAAGTTATAAAAATTATTGGGTTGAATATGTTTCTGATCCCTTAATTTTCTAGTGAATTTTGAAATTAGTCCATTTCGAAACTTTGAACCAATTTAGTCCTTCATCTTTTCAAATACGCGGATTTAGTTATTGTAATCAAATTTTGTTAGGTTTATTTGATGTTTCCTACGCATTTCAGGATTTTATTTGAGTTGTTTATACTGTTTGACACATTTTTGCTTTAATGTTAAGTCAAATACTATTATGAAACATGCTAGAAATGTCAAATAAACTTAACAAAATTTGATTAAAAGGACTAAATCCACGTATTTCGAAAGATGAAGGACTAAATTGGTCCAAAGTTTCATAATGGACTAATTCTAAAAGTCACTGAAAGTTAAGGGACCAAAACCATATTTAACCCAAAATTATTTAATTTAATTTGGTAATTACAATATTAACAACATGGTCATTACCATCTAGCTTAGCATGTTTGGCACGATGTACATCTACCTCTTGACCACGTTCTACCTCTACCTTTTAACCACCTTCTCTCTCTACCTCTTCACCTTCTCCCTCCCTTGCATGACATGTGGATAATATCTCTTCTTGTAGTAGCGACATCTGCTTCTTGATCTTCCTTATGCATCTTCCATGGGTTTTTAACTTCTTTAACAAATCTTTGTTGGACGTCGACTTCTCAGCAAAATGCGAATTTTCAAACTGTGGTTCCTCACCAAGATGCAACACTTCACGAATCATTTCATTGCCATAATCCTCTTCTCTCAAACTCCATTCCTAAAATATCTAATTGAAGACAAGACATAAGAAATTAGTGTTAAAACATAGAAAACATTTTAAATAAATAATTAAAAATTATCATAACTTATGCTTGACTCTCTTGGAACAACAACTCAATGCGTCTTGACTTTAAGTGAACATCAAGCCAAGCCAATATTCCTGGAAATATCGAGTCTCTATCCGGGCCAGATAAACCAAGTTGTTCAACTGTCCATATCTAAAACAAATAGCATTGCCCATTACATCAATATAAATATAGTCCAACTAAGAATCCATCATAACTTATAACCATGTTTACCTACAACACTGCTGCTGAGCCGCTAAGGCAAATCTCCCGCTGGCCTAGTGCCAAAAAGGCACGACTTAAACTCTTAACCAAATAACTATGAACAACTTTCACCCAATTGTAATTTGACAAATTGTCTATATTGTCTAAAAAACTATAAGGAATATTACTAATAGTTTTCAAATTCCTAGGAAAGTAAAGAACCACAAAACAAACAAATATATACAAACGACATACATTTTCAACATCATTAAACTCACTCTTTATAACACTTTTCATCATTTGAATAACATTTTCAATTGTTATTACTTTGTGTCTCAAAAGTGACCCCACCACTCGACACACATTTTTATTAAATTCAACATCTAATCCAACAACACCCAATCCTAAAGACATGCAAATGTCAGTACAACTTAATGGAACAGACTATTGCATCACACCAACATTTCAACATCTCTAACAAAAGAAGGTTGCATATTTGTAATGCATTGTCCATGTGCAAACACCATTTGAATGATGTTTCTTCAATCCTTGCACGGTTGTCCAAGATGAATCCATTCATTTTAACAATGAACTTTGTATAACAAAATGTACAACGACAAAGCCTAACAATCAATAAAATCAGAAAAATACAACTTCACATTACTTTTCACAAAAAATATGCACAACAACATATACAAAAAAACACAACGGAAAAATCTTTTCATTAAATGGTAATTTGACCAACCATCACTTCTTCATATCCTATTCATTGCAAAAAAAAAATATATATATATATAAAAATAACAATCACCAAAATTGTAACAAAACCAATTCAACAACACATAACACACGCAACAACAGAAACTTTAAAACCAAACCAAACCTAAAAAGAACCACAAATTCACCCCCATAACCCAAAAGAAACCAAAGTACATTTGTAACACAACCCACAAAGGACTAAACTTTCCACCACAGAAAACACGAACACACTACATTGAACGCAAAACCACCACACTTACAATCACCCGCGAATGTTGCCCAACAATCCAAAAATGAAGTAAATGGCCTACAAATTTCTCAACAAACAACAACACACAAACAACCCACATCAATATTCACTAACCGCTTGTTGAAAAAGTGCTTTGTTCAAATATGCTATGTCACCCAAAGCCCACAACTATGCCAAAGTAGAACACCAATCACCATCCAAACTACACACAATCACACTAAGAATCCACCCAATAATGGGGACAACACGAACTGCACACTAAACCACACTTCAAGCAAGTACTAATTTTGTCCCCTAAAGGCGAGAACTTTACCAAGCTAGAAACCATGAACATGTTGTTAGTAAATAAAAGGAAATTCACCAACCATCGTCAGCGTGGATGACAACAACAAAACCCCCTACTCTTCATTCCCCTAACGTCGATGTGTTTTCGTTCTGTTTCTCTTCTCTCTACGAACTTTCTACCAAAGACGATGCCAAGTGTTTTGCTTTTGCCTTTTGCCTCCAAAAACCATCCACACATGCTAGCATTAAAAAATATTAAATAAATCAAAATTGTTATGACACATCACCCATGTAAAAAATAGTTAAAAACAGATGTTAAAATATCATTTTCGCATATAAATTTCATGTGAAAAATTTCATGTGAAAGGGTAAATTATTTGAATTATGTTTAATTTAATTAACTTTTTAGAGTATTTCACAATATTTTTTTGTGAGTATTTTTGAATTCATTTTCATTTTGACAAAATTCGCACATTTACTAAGTATAGATATGAATATGAATAATACTTAGCTTTTAATTGGGTATGAGGACAGGTATGATATGTATATCTATCTCGTTCCTTTTCCTATAGTTTCCCAATATTCATTCCTATTTTCACTCTGTTCTTATTTATATTACTAAAATATTAATAGTTATTAGATAACCTAATATATATCATTAAAATTCACTTTTATTTTATTGTTATTTGACATTATAATTTAAATTTTATACAATTATAATTTATTTTTAATATTAAATATATTAGTTTGATATTGAATACTTGTTATGTCATTTTTTTATGATTCTTTTATAAAATTTAATTATTTGATATTGAAAAGAAAATGAACATAAGCATTAATATATTTGTTAGCCGGCGAGGATGAGAATGAAATAAGAGTTTAATACCATTAAATATGAATATGAAAATACATTTTCACTTCGAAAATTAGATCAAATAATAAAATCTATCCCTGTGCCATTACCGTCGAGAAAGGTGCAAATATAACTCACATTCCTTAACCTTTCAATTTCCCTGTCGTTGTAAGTAGACAAACTTCTGCATGCCAAACGCTTTTTAAAGAGGTAATAAAGTGGAACTCTTTGAGAGTAGTGGTGATTACTCTTTGCACACATTTTCCTCTTGCACCTCCATCGGGTTGGAAAAGTCTAAAATAACAATCCATAATGAATTTTAGATTACATAGCGACAGAGGACTATTTTCGGAACCCATTCAGAGGAACTTTGAGCAAGGAATCATGACAATTCAAAATACCTATGATGAAGTGAAGAATTAAAGATTAGATGAATAAATTTCTAAATCCATAATTATTAAATCTATGTAATTGGACTTATCTTTCATCTTTTAGTTGTTCTTAGATTTATTGGACACATGAAATTGGACTTATTTTTATTTTTATCTTTTATCTTTTAAACATTAAAGAGTTTATAAATATAAACCTACAATAAATATAAACACTTTACTTATCAATCTTCTAAACTGTGACTTTTTTTTCATTTCTTATTCATGTTCTTTATAATTATAAAAATTATAAACTCTAATTTATCTTTTAATATTTCATCTATTTTACAGGAGAAATTAAGTCAATAATGATCATCAACTTATTCAAAGTCAACAATAATCATCAACTTTTCTGGATAGGATTGTATTGCATAGTTATACAATTTGAAATTTGTTTCAAATTGTATAATCCAAAATAATTTTTGGATCCAAAAATATATTTCAGAAATTATCCAATATGTAATACATTTACACATTTTTGAGTTCTATATTACGCAATCTAAACTTGAACTTTTTCTATAACTACGGAAGTGTAGGAAGAAGGTATCAAGGTGATAAAAGAAATACCCCAGCGCAGTCAGATACAAGAAATGTTAATATACACTTGGTTGCATGGATCTCGATAAGATTGCAATTGTAAAATGTTGAAGAACAAGAAATGAAAAGAAATATGAGAGAGCTTTCTACGGCTTTTTTAATTCTATTTTTTCTTCCGTGAGTGGCTATGATTCATCTTAATATTACAAAGATTGCTACATTGAGGCATATTATGGCCACTTGACAGGGTATATAGACAACAGCAGGATTTCAAGATGTGATGTGAGTATAAACCTAAAAGCTAAAGGTAGCCGCTTCAGGAATGAAACGAGGTTTCATTTGATTCATTTTGTAATGTAGGACGAAATGCACATAGCTAAATCATGTTTACACGACAAATAAGAGCCTATGAAATAAATTACATTACCAAAATAATCCAACGAGCGCAGTAACTTCTGAATACAATACCAGATCAAGATTCAATCACCTAGTAGGCAAAGTGGCTGTCTCATGCTAAGCTCCAGTTTAAGCGAAGGAAATTGCTCCAAATCATGAGACGCGCTTAAAATTTTCTGCAATCAGTAAGTTTTGGACAAATGGAAATTATTTTTTCATTTTGTTAAACAAAAGCATATCACTATCACTAGATATAATGAAATCTAGCATAAAGTAGTTCAACTGGTAAAACGTTCTTATAATGGGCAGTGGAACTGGGGTAACTGGAATGAACTAAAACCCTGGTCGACATCGAAAGTAAAACCTAAACTCTAAATCCTAAAACATAAAATCATCAAAAGTTTATCAACTCCCCACACACATATTTATATCCTCATTTGACCTTTAATTTTGGTTTCATAATTAATTTTTGTGCTTAAAATGTTATTTTAATTAGGATTTATTTTAAGATAGCTAAATGAGCTTGAGATATAAAAACATGTTAAAAATAGTTTTTTAGTTGCATAAATGTTTTTTTGTATATTCTAAGGTGTTATGTTGCAGCTGCTGAGAAGCTAAAAAAAATCAAGCCAGTGCATGAAAAAAGCAAAAGCATGAAGACAAAAATGGAGGATCGAAATTTGGATAAAAGCAGTTCCATCAGTTACATGCATCACTACCATTGTTACATAGTTGACAAGTAGTTTTGAAACCATCTCCACCATTACATACTCGACCACAAACCCATAAAGGCCATAATAGCCTGGGGAACTGCCATTATCTTGTTGCTCACAGGATTGAGAAGGAGCAGAATAAGGTTTCATAGTGGAAGCTTGTGCAACATTGACAGAGATATTAGAAAAAGGAAGTTCCTCACGAAACTTGCCAAATTGAGCTTCTTGGAACAAGAAACTAAACATCTTCAATAGAGAGAGGATCAATTGGACTATGAATCATCATAATGAAGGAATATGTTCCTTTGGAAGGAAGTCACGGAAGGATTGCATCAATATGTTAATGTAAATAAACAATATCCTCAACATTTCCATATTGATTAGGAAAACATAGCTTTAAAAGTTTTCAAATATTTTAACATTTTTGTCTCCTTAATTTAGAGAGTTTGATTGCTATAAATGAAGGTGATAAGAATATAACATATGTGATTGTTATCAATAAAATGATTTTTTTTTTATTCTTTTATATAGTTCAAGTTGGAATCAGCTCTCTCAATTTTGGATGCTCAGTTTTTGCTGCTCTGTAAACAACCGTCATTGTCACTGTCCGCTACCACCATTGAGGTCAGTGGTAGGCCAAAAAGACATGTCTCACACTTGCGATCACAATGTTGTCAATGGAATTGCCGGTGGACTTGTCACACATCGTCACATGCCACCACTGGTCCTGACACGTGTATTCCACCCATCAGCTTGGCAAAGTCCACTGTCCATTGTTGCCATAGGCAAGGTCATTGGGATTTTTTAAGCCTATTTCAAAACTGAGTTTGTTAACTCAAATGATTAATTATCAGATATTTTTACTAAGCATTTATGGAGACCTAGAATTGATTATATGATTTATATGTTTGCATTTTATTATAAATACATTATCCTGTGCGTGTATTTACATCAAGGATTCAACCTATGTCTCTCTCTCCCTTTTATTTAAACAGATACCAATTAAATTATTCTTTATTTTCTCACAAAGTTCAAGTGTACTAAGCTTGTGAAAAAGGCTCTTGAGAACTGACAACCTGAATTTCGTGACTTTTGTTTAAGGATAAGATAACTTCCCTCAAGGAGTGATAGGAATTCATTCTCTAAATGGGATAGGTGCAATAATGTGAATTCCAATAGGTCGAAATCAACAAAGACTAGTGATTAGATGGATATGTGGTCGTGGAAGTTAGTTAGAGTGAGAAACAAAAATATTTCTCGTACATGGGGAAAGATGAGATGATTGGGGATTATTAGAAAAGAATATGAGAGAAGAATGGAAACATGAAATTGAAATTGTATCTTATTCCACACTCAACTGAGAGTTCAAGCTTTGTATATATAGGCATTAAATCCTATTGTTCTTGTTACAGACTAAGAAAGAAAAAAGCATCCAGTTGAATAACCGAATGTTTTACATCTCTCTAATAGGGATTATCGAGAATCTGGAAATAGAAAAGTCCAGAGTATGATGCTTTGACTTTGGTGGAGTATTTTGCTCTCTTTTAGCTATGCCTCTTATGTTTTTCTGCACTTTCTATTTGTTGTTGTCTGACAATTGGAGAAGATATCATAAGCCAATTCAATTAAAGAAGCCTAGGATATTCTAAACAAAATCATACAGAGGTGCTGACTAATCAAAGAAAATGTACTTTTAATCCCTATGCTAAACTAAATGAGCTGATGTCCATGACTGATCAAGAATCCATAGGGAATTACTTGACCAAAATTCAAGTGGTAAAACTCAATGAAAGATTTGCAAAAAGAATATTTTAGATCAGCAATAAGTGATCATTTATTAAAGTTAAGTTGAATGAAACATGTACTTCGGGCAATTACTAATTTACTATATAGACAGGCATGACAATTAAAAGTAATAAATCACCACATAAACAATTAAGAGTGTGTTATTCAACAATTACCAGTGCAGCAATATGCGCGTCTTGTAAAATATTCCCATCAACTTCCAATCTGGCAATAGGAAACTCAGGAAGATGTCCAGATTGTTTCTTTCCAAGCAAGTCACCAGGTCCCCGTAAGAGAAGGTCCATATTAGCAAGATAAAACCCATCTGATGATTGTTCTAGTACCTTCAAACGATTTAGGCTACTGGCAGTTGACGTTACTAGTATACATTTTGATTGCTTTGTACCACGTCCTACTCGTCCTCTAAGTTGGTGCAGTTGTGCAATTCCAAACCTCTCAGAGTTCAACACAACCATCATAGATGCATCAGGAACATCAACACCAATCTCAATTACTTGAGTTGCAAGTAGTATATGTATTTCTCCACTTCTAAACTTTCTTAACGTTTCTTCTTTTTCTTCACTTCTCATTTTTCCATGTAGTAAACCACAATTATATCCTTGAAATCGGTGTGATATAACTTCAAAATCTGCAGAGGCAGCACGAAGCTGAGGCAACTGTTCAGAAAGTTCAATAATCGGGTAGACAAGATAAACTTTTCCTCCATCTTCTAACTCATCCAACATCATCTGTATCAGAAGAGGGTTATTTAAATTGATATCATAAGAAAAAAAAGTGAAAGAAAAACGTTTCTAAAACATAGAAAACAATCGAAGGTCAAGGAACACAATAGACATAACAAGATATTTCTCAATAAAACACATAAGCTACTATTTAGTCATAACTATTGGTTTACATTCTGCTTTTGTAATAGAAATGACAATGCTAACACATCACTATGTTGTTTGCTATCCCAACTATGTCACAAACAACATCAATCATACAACATACCTCAATATCATAAAAAGAAAGAAAATACAAAGTTTGTAAAATAGGGTGTATATTTTTGTTAAGTAGTGGACTTTAAATCTAACTCAACCTTACAAAACAGGCTTGTAAGGTGAGATTTGTACCCACTTATATAGTATAAACTTGTCTTATCTCTAGTTAATGTGAGATCTTCAACAATTTTCTAATTTGTGAAAAATACAGAAAAGGTATAAATAGAATACAAGGGAATAAAACTGATCTTGGTAACATTAAATCTTATTATGGGCTGTACAAATCAGAATTGGATAATTCTGATTGATATGTCCTCATCTCCAACAGAATCTCATTTATGAGTTGATTTACACTCCTCCAAAATCTTGGTGGTAGATGTCTATCATACCCACCAGAAGAGATCTAATGCTATCATATGTGCTCCTTGGAAGAGCCTTTGTCAGGATGCTTGTTGTTTGTCTGCATGATGGAACATGGTCAACACTTATAATACCATGGTCAATTTTTCTTTTAATGAAATGTCAGTCAATCTCGACATGCTTTGTCATATCATGGTGGACTAGGTTCTTTACAATACTTATAACAGCTTTTTTGTGACATAATAACCTCATATTAATTCTTTCAAGTGTTCAAATTATCCAATTTCTCATAATAGAAGTAGGAAATGAAGCAAAAGCCAAACCAAGCAAATGATGGAGAGCGCTAAGTGAAAAGAAGAAACACACTTAAGCGAAACCAAACCAACAATGCACTTTGAAGCACAACTATGAGAAACTAGCTTAAGATTGTTAGTGTACACAATTATAGTTGTTACTTGTATCTAATAGTTAGAGGTTAACTATGCTATGGTCAATGGTCAACTATAGTCAATAGTTGACCATACTATATGGCTGTATTTTACATCTTGCAGTACAAGAATCCATAGGGAATACTTGTCAATATGTACAAAACTTTGTAGTAAGTTCAGTTCGAATAAAATCAGTTTCGTTAAACATGTCTGTTCTGTTTCTCTCTTAGGGAGATTATGATGGTATCATGAGCTTCTTTTTTAACCGATCATGCTTCCGCTTTATCTCGTTTGATGCTTATTTGGTGAATTCTTCTAGCGTCTTGTTTCTTATGTTCGTCACTGTAATTGTTCCTTCCAACAGTGCTCTTGAACCACTGGTTCGCTGCTTCGTGTTTGGTGCAGTCTTTCGGTGACACTTATTTCACAATTGCTTTCACACATCATGTTCGGTTCTACTCTCGCATTGGGTGTAATTGTTTTGGTGCAGTCCTCGGTGAAATTGTTTCGTGTTAGCGTTCAGTGCAGTTGTTACATGTTTTAGTTTTGCAATATATACTTGTGTTTTGCTCTGCCTCACGTGTCCTTTTGCAAATCACCTTTTTATTTGATTGTTTGAGCTACATCTTCTAGTTTCTTGCATCATGCTGCTACGTTATGACTTCCAATTCTATTTCGTCAATTTTCTAATGCCAGTTGCTGAAAAGCTAGATTGTACAAATTATCTTCACTGGCAGCAGTATGTTGAACCAACGATTAAGTCTCACAAACTGCAATCTTTTGTGTTAAATCCAGTTATTCCTTTTAAATATCTCACCAAACATGATAGAACACTTGATACTCTAAATCCTTAATACGAAGCTTGGGAAGTTCAAGATCAAACTCTACTTCTTTGGCATAAATCAACTCTCTCAGTCTGTTCTGTCACGTGTGCTTGGTGCAACTCACTCTCATGAAGTGAATTAGCTGATTGATATTTCCATAACCAGCAGGCTTGTTTATATATAGGTCCAATGGCCTAATTATTCTGAATAAGAAATAAAATAATCTTCTTTCTTAAATTTGAGATGTTATCAGAGCTCCTGATCCTAAGAGCCTCTGACCGTTGCGTAAAACCCTAAATCACAGGTCGCCACTACTGCGCCACCTTGAGCCACTCTGTTTTTCACTTGCAGCCTTCATTGCTCTGTTTTTGCGCTACAACCTTCATCGCTGCCTCTGTTTTTTCACTGCAGCCTTCATCGCTGCTAGTCTCACAACTTTCATTGTTGTCTCCCTATCTTATTGCAGTCTTCATCCATGGCTGATACTGAGAATTCCCTTACTAAAATAAGGGAAAAATCACACTGTGTTGGAGAATTGCAGAATATTCATTATTGGTTAACTAGGAAGAATTATCTTAAATGGTATCAACTCATCAAGACCATATTGAAGGGAAAAGGGAAGGGCAAGTCACCTTACTAGCAATGCCCCTGATGAAACAAATTGATGAAGGATTGACCCTAACCAAGGATGGAGGTACATGCTTAAGAAGACTAAGTATGTTTAGAAAGGAAGTTCACTAATCCTTCATCCATGTTCATTGTTTTCATTATGTTTGACATTTCCTAAGTTGACTTAGTTGAATCAACCTTAGTTGATTTGTTGACCTTTGACTAGGTTTGACTTATTGACTAGAGTCGACTTGACTTAAGCCAACATGCTAATACTTATTTATGTGTTTTGTAGGATTAAGTAAGCTTGATTATGGTGGGTGATGTGGCGCAACACTAGTGGAGAAGTGGAGATGAGATGGAGCATAGGTGAAAGAGAGAGAAAGGGCAAAAAGCATAAAGTAAAAGGCATAAAGCAAGTGTACCTATGTACCTTTGGTCTCTTTTGTTTTTAGCACACTTTGGCCACTTTTGGAGACATGAGACACCTTCTTGGTCTCCTTTAGTGCTAGAACGAAATTAGCCTTGCATACACCATAGTTAGCTCTTTTGTCTCTCATTTTGTAACCTTATTTGACCTAGTTTCTAGAAACTAGAGTTAGGTTTTTGTAGAGATATCCTTAGGTATCTTTTATTTGCTTAGAGGCCCCTAAACTCTTCTATTTAAGGAGCACTCTACCACTTGTACAAGGGTTGAACATTTTGAAGTAAAAACATTCTTATGTCTCAACCATTTGTGAGAGTTTCCTCTCTAGGGATTGAATACTTTTAAGCCTTATGTTGCATAGCAAGTGGTGGCACACATCCACTCATCTTCAAAGATGCCATAGCTTCTTGCCTAGCCTTGTAGTGGCGTGCTTCTCACATTTTTTACCATTCGTTTCCTTTTCATTTTATGCTTTCTTCTTCCTTTAATTGTTCTTGGTTTTCTATGGTTTATGTGCATTCCATTTCCTTTTTGTTTTGAATCAATCCATCATCTTCTTCTCTTGAGTTTTGTGAAAGGAACCTTCACATCTAGATAACATGCTATCTTAATGTCTATTGGAGATTTCACTTAGCTTTCTTAATCAACTAACACAATATTCAATAATTTTAAAAAGGAACAAGATAATCCTTTATCACAAATGCCAAGGCATGGCATGGTTGTATATGGTTGTGGAATTTGGGAAGTGATGGAACAAACCTATTCCAAGGCAAAGGATGTTAGCATGCTGCACAAATATATGATGTAAAGGTGAAAACTTTGGGAGCCAAACTGGGAAACAAATTTGTTACAGAATATGCCAATCAACTCAAGTCTCTATGGATGGAATTGGATCACTATCGCGTTATAAAAGCAAGGTGTCCGAAAGATTCAGCAATCCTTAAAGATTACATTGAACAATATAGGGTTTATGATTTTTTGGTAGGCCTGAATTCTGAATATTATCAAGTATGTATCCAAATTTTGGGAAAAAAGAAAGTCCCAGGAGTTAATGAAGTGATAGTTATCATTCAGAATGAAGAAACAGTTGAAATTTGATGCTGGAAACCCCAACTGTTGAAAGCACAACATGAGTAGTTGAAGAAGGAACAACCATGGTTATTAATCAAAAGAAAAATGGATTTCTAAATACAGAGAAAAAACATGAGGATGTACTCCTAAACATATTCTGGTAATTTTCCATTTTCTTTTGGACTTCATGATTCAGATACAATATTTACCCACTCCTAAATATTAGATTCCGGAGCCACAGACCATATGACACCCTTACCCTAATACTTCTCCACATATTATCCATGTCCTAGCAACAAAAGAATTTCCATAGTAGACGTACTTGAGACTGAGACTTTAAAATATATGAGTAGTGGACAACAGTACCACTCTCCTCCTCTTCTATTTATAATGAAGCAAGTACATATGAAAAGACTACTCTAAGATACTAGGCATGATTA
>Ga0099822_1007113_pt1 | contig 14512 bp, 12 predicted proteins | sample CowpeawhiteBW_FD_76839 | JGI IMG/M metagenome (GOLD analysis project Ga0099822, IMG submission 76839) | Root nodule microbial communities of legume samples collected from California USA - Cow pea white BW | ecosystem: Host-associated > Plants > Roots > Nodule | place: USA: California | collected...
ACGATTTGGTTCTGGAAACTTGTGGAAACTCTCTCCTTCGTGATCATAGGCGTTGCAGCTGTTGAAGATTGATCTTGGATCAATTCTTGAAGCTTTTGGCTTGGTTTGAAGCTTGGAGAAAGTTGTTTGTGGTAGGCAAGGTTGTGCTACCACTAAGGTTTGATCTTTCTCAAGCTTTGGGTGTGTGCCTGGTGGTTTTCCAGGTTTGCAAGAGGGTTCTTGCTGTGCTGATGTGATTCTTGTGTGATTCAAGAGTCCTTTGTGGTGTTTTTGCATATTTTGGAAGTGTAAGGGTGGATACTTTGTAAAGCTAAGGTTGCCTTGACAAACTGGATGTAGCTCAGGTTTGAGTGAACCAGTATAAAAATTCGTGGTGTCCTCTCTTCTCTAACCTTTTTCTCTTGCATTTTCATTTTAAAGTTTCAAGAACTTGTGCTTTAATCATTTTTTCATGTTCTTGCATGTTTTCATAGCATCTGAAGCATTGAGCTTGTTTGTATAATCATTTGGAACTGATCTTGATCATTCTTGAGCATTGTTTCTGGTTTAAAATTCAAATTCGCATTTCTGCATTTTTCCCAGTATTTCAGTCGACTGTTTTTCTGTTTCAATCAATTGATTATACCAGAACAAAATGTGTTTAGTAAAATCAATCTGTTAACTCTGTTTTTGATTGACTGAAAGTGTACAGTTCAGTATTGTTTGCATCCTAACTTGGTGATCTATTTGATTAAATAAAAAATGGTTTTTAGCTTGCAAAGATAGCTTAAATTTTTAACTAGCCAATTCAACCCCCCTTCTTGGCTTTTCAACCATTTCAAAACTAACAAATGGTTGAACGATGGAGTTCTCGTCACTGCTTGGTGGACTGCGCGAAGGATTCGCGATGGGTGCTGCCGGCGAGATGAAGAACGAAACTGTGGTGGCTGAACTCGCGTCTCTTGTGTGTGCTCGCGTGATTGTTGCTGGCGTTGTTCTGGTTTGCCGTTGCAATGGAGGATACGTCTCCGCTGCTGCCATGGTGGTCGCGAATTTGGTTCGATGTGCAAAGGTGAAGCTCGCGACGGCGTTGCAGTGGAAATGATGGTGGTGATGTTGCGTCTTCAATGGTTGTGGTGGCAACATGAAGATCTATGGCTTCGGTCTCTCTGCAACCGAGGCAGAAAAGAGATCTATGGCTTTGGGTAATGACCGAGGCCAAAAGGGGGTGCCTTTTGGCCTCGCTTTAATATGCCTCGTTTCTTAAACCGAGACAGAATCTCAAAAATAACCGGGGCCAAAAGGGGGTACTGCACTAGTGAAAATCTAACCTAATCACATTACTAGAAAAACTCATATTTCCTTTCAATTTTATTTTAAAATTTTTTTCGTAGAAAATACTTACAAATTTTCTTGTAAACAAAAAATTGCAAGAAATTGCTACCAATTTTCTTGCAAAATAGTTTGTATAAAACACTTTTCGCAACAAATTTTGTATAAAACACTTTTCGCAACAAATTTTGTAAGAAATGATTACCCACGATGAAATTACCTGCTAATTAAAATTCATAGAAAAAATGACAGAAAAAAATCTTTATAATTTATGAATCATACAAATTTTCTAGTAGTTTCATGAATCTTGAATTAAACTTAAACTAAGAAATTAGTATTAAGACTAAAATTCTATTAATCTAAACTATTCTTAAATCTAATGCTTGTGTAGTTTCCTTATAATTTATTCAATGGATTATAATTTATCCGGTGAATCTCAACTGAAAACAATGAACTACCTTCTTTCTTAAATACGATGAGAAAATTATATTTATCTAACGAATTTTGCTTGTTCTAGAACAATATGTTACAGTTGAACTTTATGAGTTGTATACAATTATTAATGTTTATGGATATATGAAACTGATGGTAAATCTCAATCAGTTTCGTATTCATCTTTTCTATTAAACCATTCAACTCAGGGCATTTAGGGGAGTATTTTAATATGCAATATCATTTTGGTTTAAGAAAACGTAAAAAAGTCCCCAACACTCACCACCATTGTAAGAGAATGGGTCTGCTTGAGCTTCTTGACAACTTCTTAAGCAAAGCAAGAAACTACTTGAACCTTTCCAACACTTGTTTTTTTTTTTTTTTTCCTTCAAAGCATAACTTTTTTTAATTAAGATAACAAAATAAATTGCACCAATAAATAATTTTTAACTTTAAAATACCGCAAACATCTAAATATCCCAATTTAAGAAACTCAAATTTCTTTGTAGAATGGTGCTTCTTAAATGATACCTTAGTTTGTTTATCAACAATGCAATGAGAATATTTCTCTTACATTTTTCATTCCTGAAAGCCCATTTATTTTGACTGAATAATTCCACTCGTTTCACTTATGTATGTAAAATTCTCCAATGTCACAAAAATTCCTTCATGTGCATAGCATTGTACTATCTATTGCAACCAGACATTCAGTCTCATACAACTTAGAAGTTTTCTCGCCTTTAGCAACAATCAATTACCTTAGGTGACTTTCTGTTTTCTATAACCAAAATAGTTATCATAACCATCATCATCAAACAAATGTTTCTAAATCAATTAAAATGAACATTTGAATCATGTTTAACACATCTTAGCAACAACTGCATTTTCATGTTGATTTGTAGGCCCATATCACCAACATCAATCATCTTAAACACACCATCATTACCATCTTCAAAACTCCATAATCACCAAGAGTGTTATATTTGTGATTGTAACATGTAGTGTAAAAAACTATATATTATCATTCGATATAATACTAACTAACATGGTCATAAATAATAACAATATCAATAAAAGGAGTATTATATGATCATTACCATCACTATCCTTGTGTTATTGCTTGTCTTTATACGTTTTTTCCAATAAAATATTTCCTCTGTTTTTTTAATAGTGACTCCACGTTTTCACTGACAGGTTGATAATACTGTTGTTGACGCAATCAAATTAATATTAGTTATCTATAGCAATTTAATTGTTAAGAAAGTAGTCAACAAAATAGAAAGGATAAAGTCAACCCTAAGCCGTCTCCCAATGAACACGAAATTAATTTCTAACAAATTAGTACTTATTAAAACTATACAAAAGAGTTAGTGAAAAAAATAATAAAAATATAAGAGGATTAAGATAGACAAAGAAAGAAATAAAATTGAAAAGATAAAAATAAAATAAAATAAAATCAATAGTAAAGAAAACATGTTGATTCCAATGCTTTTTCAAAATAGGATTCATCATTGGTTTTCTAAAGATTAATATTATTCATTTCTTGTCCAAGATTTCTAGTTAATCAATGTAACTTCTCAATTAATTTGTTGGCGTCCTCACTTTTAATCAAAGTAACTTCTCAATTATTAGCAAAATCTACATTCCATCATATGAAAGTTTCTATATTTAACCAAAGTAACTTATCAATTAAAATTTAAAAACCCTTAGACTCATATGATTATTATTGTCGCAACCGATATCGCGACGGGACGACGAACCAGAAAAAGAAAACAAGTTTGAAAAGAGATTTAGAGTCGCCACCATAGTTATTTCCGGAAAACTATGGAAAACCATAAAAATAAAGCAAGTTTGCGAAAAAACTAGATTTTTGGATCCGGGAGCCGATTACGCGTAGGGAAGGTGTTAGCACCTTACAACGCCCACCCAAAGACGACCCTTGATTAAACATGCAAAGTTGATGTGGTTTTCGAAACAATAATTTTCCCAAAAATAATGAGACAAAAAATACTAAAAAGAAACAAAAATATTTTTTTTAATTTTCTGGGCCCGACAAGGATTGACCTTGGTTCTATGTATTCTCATTCAAAATGAGAAATCAAGGTTACGCAGTTCTTGAAAAGATATTTGGAAAACTATTTGGAAAATGATTTGTTTTTTTTGTAAGTGAACTTGACAAAGACTGGCCTTGCTCCTACGTATCTCACAGTGGAGAATCAAGGATCACGTATTTCTTAAAAAAACAAACTTTTTTGTTTGAAAATGTTGATATTTTTATATTTTGAAAAATTTGTATTTTTTTGGTGTTATTGAATTACTTGAAAATATGTGTCATACGATGCGAGTGTAGAAAGAAAATTATTTTTGGTATTTTTGAAAATGAGTGTCACACAGTGTGGGTGAAGTGACAAACACAATAAAATGAAAAAGAACATTTTTAATTTTTTAGATTTTGCTATTTTTGTAATTTTTGATAATTTTCAAATATTTGTTTTTTTAAAGAAAAAAGAAAAAAAGAAAAAAAAAGAAAGAAAAAAAGAAAAGAAAAGAAAAGAAAAAGATGAAATTTAATTAAGAAGGATAAAAGTGGAAAACTAAAATATGAGGGTGCATGAGTAATGTATGAGTAATGTATGAGGTGCATGAAGTGAATCAGGTGTGTATAGTAAAAGTGGGAGTGCAACAAGTAAAATATAAAATGAGCTAAAACAAGACCAAAAGAAAACATCGGGTGCGGGATTAACAACTATGGAGGTGAACAAAGTAAAACAAAATTAGCCCCAAAAAGCAATGGAAACAAATAGATATGGAGTATAAAGAATAGAACCAAAGGTGCAAAGAGTACGGGTGGCTCAGTTCCAAAATTCAGAAGATGAAGAAGATGAAGGTGTGATAAGTGGTTGGGGGTGCATAAATCATTCCAGTCAAGTGTTAATCTCCTTCATGAAGGTGTAGAGATTAAAAATGGGGGGGGGGGGGGGGGGGGTGGGGGGGCACAAGAAAAAATAACCAATTTTTCCCTAAACCATGCTAAAACCCTAATTAAGATTAAAGCTCATTCTAGGCAGCCTCTTCTTCCTCATCTTCGAACACCACAACCCCAACGCTAGGTGCTACCACTGCACATCCCACGGCCGGCGAGACACGCCGCCGTCGATGCTAGCCACCACCGGAGGCGTCGCTGGTGAGAACCCAACTCCCCAAATCCTCTCCCTTCTCGTTTCTTCTCCCGTGCGCAAGACAATTCTTGTCGTCACTGTCCAACAACATCTCCCTAAGCTTCCTCTCGCTGCCTCAAGGCCGTCACCGGCCCTGCCATCATCGTCGAGGGAATCGCTGGCGCCGTTGGTGCGAATAAGGGGCACGTCCTCTCTAACTCGCGAGCTCTCTGAGACCAAACAAAGGCTCTAACTCGCGAGCTCTCTGAGACCAAACAAAGGCCCCCTAACGACGAGGTTGGTGATCAAAATTGGAGTAGCTGTCGTGACCATACTGTTAGGTCTGCAACCACACCCCTTTGTTTGGACTCTGACTCGCCGCTGACGATGTCGTTGGGGATTGCTTGTACTCACCCTTTCGGACTTTTGGATTATTGGTTTTTGGTTCCCGTGATGATCGTGCAGGGTGTTGAGGAAAGAAGTTAAGGTTCTGAACATGAATATGTTGTTTGGTGTTGGAGATTGCAGTTTGGTGCAGGTAGAAGATGAAGATGGTGATGGGTTTTTTTGTGTCGTTGGTTTGGTGTTCGTGTTGAGTGCGGTGGTTTGAGGGGGAAGGATAGTCCGTGTGTGATGAAGGGCATAAGGCAATAATGTGGTTGTGTTTGGGTTCCTTTCCTTTTTATTTAGTCGGGTGCAAGACCAAGGTATAATATGAGTGCATATGGATGAAGGTGCATTTGGATGAAATAGACAACCACTCACACATAATCATAAATCAACAACCAATAAAATATAACAAATCCTGCACAACACAACATCGTATCCATTCAAGAATTCAACAACCAGATAATTTTATGTTCATCAGAGCTTTCAAGTATTGGTGCTTACATCTTGCAGATCTCTTCAATACCTCCTATAGTCCCTTCTCAAAGTTACTCCTCCAACCGGTTTCAGTGCTTCCATCCTTTCCTTCCTTCCCCCTCTAAAAATATGTATTTGGACTCCCTTTTGTAGTAACCTTCCCTTGTATTTGTTTTTTTTTTCAATTTTATTCCCCTCTATCTGTGTGGTTCATCATGAGTTCCTCGAGCAGAGGCAAATAAAAATCCAACTTAAAAGTCTTTGATCCCCTGGATTACTTGAGCCATGTGACAAGTGGAAAGGGTGGTTGCTTCCAGCAACTTAGCCACCCTATTTCTTATCAATCATAGACACCAACCTTCCATTTTTGATTTTTGTACACTAATTAATAACATATCAAGCTAACACATATAGATAGGCACCAAATGGGGAAAGGCCTAAGCGTACTGAAGTTCAGACAAGGGATCTCTGCAATCTTCTTTCTCTTATTATTATTTTTTTAATCTATTTTCATTTTTTTCTTAAATAATAAAATGTAAAAATAAATATGAGGAAAATTGTAAATAAAATAAAATGAAATAAGTAAAATGAAATAAAAATAAAATAAAAGTAAAATAAGATGAAATGAAAAAAAAAATAAAAGTAAAATAAGATAAGGAGGAAAAATAAAAATAAAAAGTAAATAATAACAAAAAATCATTATAACCAGGACAAAATTAGGTGTTGACAAATACTCCTCTTTACTTAGACTTTATTAGATAATATGAAAATGTGACATTTTCAAATTATCGTAGTAAAAGATAAGTAAAGATAGAGAGACTAATTTTCTACGGATTTTCAGGAGGAAAAAGATGAATAAAAACCGATTCAAATGGGTCTGATAACCAATTCTGTGAAGAGGGTCACGATTTGGAAAGTAAAAATAGACTCAACCATTCTATAGGAGAGGGTCTTATGCAAAAAAGAAGAAACAAATCACAAACCACTTTAGCATAGAGGGTCGTGATGCCACACAAATTTTGAACTTTTTTTTTTGTTTCCAGTTTTTTGAATTTTTTTTTATTTTGAAAATATTTTTTAGATTTTGCTTCTCTTTGAGGGTCCCGACCCCAAAGAAAGATTTAGTCAATCCCAAAGAGAAGGCCCATATGTAAGGAAATCGGTGACCATTCCTACGAAGGAGATATCGATGCTACAAATAAATCAATGACCATTGCCTCGCAGAGGGCCTCGATGTAAACATAACAAAATCAATGATCATTCCTTTGGAGAGGGTCTCGATGTAAACATAAGAAAATCAATGACCATTCCATTGGAGAGGGTCTTGATGTGACAGAAATTAATGACCATTGCCTTGCAGAGGATCTTGATGTAAACATAAGAAAATCAATGACCATTTCATTGGAGAGGGTCTTGATGTGACAAAGAAATTAATGACCATTGCTTTGCAAAGGGCCTTGATGTGAAGAAAGAAATCAATGACCATTCCATTGGAGAGAGTCTTATTGTAAACATAAGAAAATCAATGATCATTCCATTGGAGAGGGTCTTGATGTGACAAATAAATTAATGACCATTGCCTTGCAGAGGGCCTTGATGTAAACATAAGAAAATCAATGACCATTGCATTTGAGAAGGTCATGATGTGACAAAAAAATTAATGACCATTGCCTTGTAGAGGGCCTTGATGTAAAGAAAGAATCAATGATCATTGCCTCATAGAGGGCCTTGATATGAAGAAAGAAATCAATGATCATTCTATGGAGAGAGTGTTATTGTAAACATAAGAAAATCAATGACCATTCCATTGGAGAGGGTATTGATGTAAACATAAGAAAATCAATGACCATTCCATTGGAGAGGGTCTTGATGTGACAAAGAAATTAATGACCACTTGCAGAGGGCCTTGATATAAACATAAGGAGATCAATGATCATTCCATTAAAGAGGGTCTATATCTAAAAGGAGACCATTACTAAGTAGAGGGTCTAGATCCGTCAAACAATTTGGCCAATCCTGAGGAGAAGGCCCAATAATTGATGACCATTCTCAAGGAGAGCGTCATTGTCTCAAAAGGAGAACCTGGACTTGACCATTCCAAAGGAGAGGGTCGTTGTCCGAAAGGAGAACCTGGACTTGACCATTCCTAAGGAGAGGGTCGTTGTCCGAAAGGAGAACCCAAAGATGATTTTGATGTGTTGGCAAACATCACGTGAATGCTTAACATTGGTGACAGTTGTATGAAATATTTGTACCGATTGAATTTTTTTCAAATTTCTCTTTTCGAAAGATTTTTTCGACTTTCATTGATTTTTATGATGTATAATGGATGACGTTATATGATGAGAATGTATGATAGTGATGAAACATGTTGTTTCATTCACTTCATTATTTCATTTGTTTGTTGTTTCTTTTTTTCCTTTTGTTTTGCCAGAACCACTAGGCCTAGGAGGTCAGGCAAGTTTGGCTTTGTGGGTTAGATTAAGCGGGGTTTGGGCTAGATAAAACTAAGCTTGGAGGCTAGTACAAAAGTGGGTTTAGGGACCAGGCAAAGCTAGGCTTGGATCAGACTAAACTGGCCTTGGGCTAGTCAAAGCTGGGCTTTGTGGGCTCAGTGAGATGAACTTAAGGGAGGCCAATATAAAATTGGGCTTGGAGGCTTGTACGAAACTAGGCTTGGTTGCCAGACAAAGTTGGGCTTGGGGGTCAGTCCGAAACTGGGCTTGATGAGCCAATGCGAAATTGGGCTTAGAGGATATATAGGTCTTTCATAAGAATAAAGATGACCATCAATTCGAGAAATGTCAAGAAAATGATTTTTGTAAATTGATTCCTTCATAAGAAACAATGATTGAAGAAGTATGATGCATGAGAATTCTCACTTGTGTTATGATGTCAAGATTCTTTTGCTTTTTGAATTGAGTGTCAACACATGGCACGATGATATTACATGCTAATGGTTATGCATGACAGAAAACATGTTTTCTTATTTTTAAGCACAAGGAATCAAAACATTATTGTAGAGATCAAGATCCTGAAATACATGATGAAAAACTTGTTATGCTCTACCTTTTTTGAAGTTTTGTTTTTTTCATGCTAGAGTCAATTGTGCTCTTTCTAATCATCAAACTTATTTTTATAGAGAATGTAGGATGAAATTTGAAGTATTTTGAAAGGAAGTTTTGAAAAGAAAGTAATGATTGCAAGAGAGAAGTGACAAGATGTTCAAACATTGGTAAGCATGTCTTAAAGAGGAGAAACAAAGTGTCAAAACCTTGGCAGGGTGTTGAAAACCCATCTTAAAGAGGAGAAAACAAGGTGTAAAGACATTGGCAGCGTGTAGAAACCCCGACTTAAACAAAAGAAACAAGGTGTCGAAACCTTGGTACAAGGAATAGGGTATCGTAACCTCGATGTACAAGACAAACAAGGTGTCAAAAACTTGGTGTAGGGATCGAGGTGTCGTAACCTCGATATGTAGGGGAAACAAGGTGTCAAAACCTTCGTGTAAGGATCGAAGTGTCGTAACCCAGATATGCAGGAGGCACAAGGTGTCATAAACCTTGGTGTAGGGATCAAAGTGTTGTAACCCTGATATGCATGAGAAACAAAGTGTCAAAACCTTGATGCATGGATCAAGGTGTCATAATCCCAATATGCAAGAGAAACAAGGTGTAAAAACCTTGGTGCAGGGATCAGGGTGTCGTAACCCTGATATGCCAGAGAAATCTTGATTGATAAGAATGTAACTTGAAGGAGGAAACCTAATGTATGCTGATCTTTTTGGGTTTTTGAAGAGGAAGGATTCGATAACCATTCAGATAAATGAAAAGGGCTTCTATCCAAAAGATTTTTTTGGACTAAGGGCAACATATATTATAGTTGTTTGTGGAAGATGCATATCATTATGCCAACTCATGAATGATGAACGTACGTACAACCCTTTTTTTATTTTATTGCTACTCAAGGTGTTAAAATGATAGGGACTTCAAAAGCTGGCCCAATGTGAGAGAATGGATTGGCCTCAAGGCACAAAATGTGTTTGACTTGCCTTAGTTATTGATGAAAGAGCTATAAAAGTGAAAGGGACTTCAAAGGTTTCTCTAATTTGAGGATCTGGATTGACACACTACCCTTGTCATGATAAGGAAAGAAGAGGTTGAAAAATGATGAGAACTTCAAAAGCTTCCCTGATTTGAGGACTTGGATTGACGCACAAATTGTTTTTTGTCTGCCCCAATTATGGTGAGGCATGAAGTGTTTGAAAAAATGACGGGGTCCTCAAAAGTTGCCCCCTAGCGTGACCATGATGGTTAAGGATAAATTTCCCTATCTTGGGATAAATGACTAGTCACACGAACGGTGAAATGAAGCACATGCCTAGTTTGGATTTTAGAGAAAAAGGTTGGACAATTGTATGAAAAGGTTGGTCAAGGTTTAGGATGATAGTGAAGGATATGGTAGGAAATGAAGATGGAGTCCATGAAGAACTTGAGAATGGAACAACGAAGGAGGATGCCCTTTATCAAATTGATTAACCATGCTTATTTTAAAGAGTTTTTGGCACATGCGAATCAAAAAACTGTCTGAGTCATTGAAACCAAATCTCAAAACTTATTTTTCAATTTTTATTTTTTCCTTTTTTTTCTTTGTTCTTTTTAAAAAAAAATGGACAAACCTTTCAGCACGTCAAATTGATTTCCCTGAATTAAAATTTTTGGAAGGTAATGACAATCAATCTTGGATCTGTGTGGGCTTTATTAGGCTTGTATCGTGGCCAATGCTAAGGGTATGAAAGCAAATGTGGATAGCAAAAACCCAAAAAAGATGTGATGGTATTTTGGAACAAAGATATTTGAATAATGTTGCATCGAAAATTTATTTGACTCTTTTGTGTTCACTATTTCTTTGATGTTTTTTTTTTATTTTGATGGATTTTTATCCTTTCTTCTATTGGTGAACTGTCTATCAAACAAAAATTGCGAACATGATGTCAACCCTCGTTGTGATGGTGACCCTTGTTCAAGGTAATTTGAAAGAAATTTTTTTTTATTTGCTTCTTTAAAGCTCAAATGGGTAACAAAGGATGATATTTTTTGTTTTATAATAAAGAAACATGGTCACACATAATTTCCAAAACATGATTATTTTCTCTTTCATGAAATTTTAACCCAAGAAACAAAAAAATTGGTTCATGTTACAGTTTTTCCCTTGATTTTATTTTTGTCCTTTTTATTTTTAAACCACCCTTTAAGGTTTTTAGTCTAGTAGACATTTTTTAAGAGATTTGCTCGCAGTCTATCTAGGGCAACGTGCCCCTATTATGTTGATCTTCCATGAAATTCAAAATATAGGCTTTAGGATGGAAATGTAATGGAAAAAGGATGAGTTTGAAAATTTTCATGTTATTCAAATCAGATAAATGCTTTAAAAACAATTATGTCAAATATGATCTATTTATTTAACATACTAATTTAACCAAAGAATGTTTTGTCCTTTTTGCCCAAACTACCCTCTCAAATTTTCAGTCTAGCGGACTTTATTTTCTTCTTCATTTTTCCTTTCTTTGCTTTTTCTGAATTTTTTTTTGTCTCGACGGATACAAGGACCACCCAACTAGTACAAGCAATGATAAACTTGGCAAATCTACCCAATGTAAAAGTGTGTTTATCAATTTGGGTAATGGCAGCATTGATAGGGCAAATCCTTCATTTTGGGAAAGCTGAAGGATGAATGTTTTCAAACCGTGCGCTCACGAATGTCTCAAAAGAAAATGTCAAGTCATTATTTTTGATTAAGCATTTAACACCAGAAAAACGTGACATCCCATCATTCTATTTTTCCTTTGACTATTGATTTTCCCTTTTTTCGTTATTATTATTTTTTTGAATAATGAATTTGGTGATTTGCGAGAAAACAAATGACTCAAAACGTGACAATCGTTTTTTTATTTCTTTCTGTTCATTTTTAGAGACACCCTTTATTCATATGAGATGAGATGTGGATTAAAAGACTATGTACATGCTACTATGAATAAAGAGACGTGAATGCAATGCAAGTTTGTGCCTCAAGAGGCACTTATTCACTTTGTATGCCGATGTGATTAAAGAGCACCATGCATGATATGCAACTAATGGGAAAAACCTACATGAGATGTAATGCATGTGCCTCTAGAGGCATTTATTCCAATGATGTATATGATAATGAAATGTGATACACTTATTTAAAAAACACCATGCATAATATGCAATTAAGTGACATAATGACATGCATGTTTACGCCCCAAGAGGCGCTTACTTTCATGAGATCTGATGTATGATATAAAAATGTTATGCATGATATGCCATAAAAATAATGAGAGGCATGAATGTTCCTCAACATGCACTTATTCACATGTATATTATGCACACAAAAAGGTGAGGATTAAAGCAAGCAATCTCCCATTGTGCCTTAGGAGAGTTTTGGCGCTAAAGGTCTAAGGTGAAGTACATATACGCTCACTAGGGTGGTTTCCTAAATTTAAGGAACAATGGTCACTAGAGCTATAGCCCACTCATAATATTTCCCACAACAAATGGTATACAATAAGGAGTGAGAGTACCAAGGAAACAAGCAAACTCTAGCGGAGGTTATCACAATGACCACTTGGGAAGTTCATCCACTATGGCACTACTACACAATCCCTTCTAACTAAGTTACACAGACCTAAGTGATAGAGGTTGTACCCCATGTAACATCCCGTCAGGATATTATGGATTTAAGATAAATAAAATAAATAAAGTCATAAAGACGCCGCATTTATGAATAAACCCCATTTCCCAAAAGCGCGGGAAATTTAAACTTGGTTAAATTATTCATTTGGTCCCAATTTTCGTATGTAAATTTGAATTTGGTCCCTCAATATTTAAAAGTGTTAACTAGGTCCCTAATTTTGATAATTTGTTTCAATGAAGCCCCTTACGTTAAATGGCAGAAATGGCGTTAAGAGCACAATGACGTGGAGATGTTAAACAGAACTGAACAGTGAAGTGGCACATTAAATGTGGTACACATGGAATTTTGAATGCTGTAATAAATAAATAATTTCGAAAAAAAGAAAAATGGTGTGCATTTAAGTCCAACAGAACAAAAAGAAACCAAATTGAATACACTTACATAACGTTTTTCTTCAATCCAACAGGGAAAGCTTTCTGATAAAAGGCTAATATATTTCTCCATTGCCTGCTCTAGACTCATAATCCCAACTTTTCGCCATGTAGTCCTTAAAGAAATGACTCGATTAAACACATCAAAGAATCTAATGGAGACAAAAACTAGAGCAAGTGGGAAAAGATTCTATTTTTAAAAAAATAAACATAAATATTATGAAATAAATAAGCAGGGTAATCATTAATCAACTACCATTTTGCTCGAGCAGAAGAGAACTTCAGTGTCGATGGCTGGGGTTCATTGCAAGGACCCTGTGTAGCAATTCGGTAATAACCATGAAGCTTCATGTTCACTTCATTACTGAGACTATTATCGTTGATCCTGGATCCGACAAATACAACAGCATTACCAAAACTCCTCTCCAAATCAGTTCTTTCTATTTCCTCCCAATCATCCTCATCCTCCAACAAGTCCTTGTTTTTTTCACCGATATCCTCGTTCCTACCAGATTCATCAATCTAATTATAGCTTTTTTCGAATTGCAAGATCTCAACCTCTTCAACTTTGAGCACTCTAGAAGAATCATACTCCATCAGTTCCACCTCAACTTCATTAATTTTCACAACCCCTTCATTCCTCTCATCCACAACATGATCCTCAGCCAAATTCACAAGTTCAGTTTCATTGAAAACACTACTTTCCTCATCGATCGTCTTTGAATTGCGTATATTTAAACCCAAAATAACACATTCATACTTCGCTTTCGCAATAAACAAACAATTAAACGGTGCATGCCGAAAAAAATGGGAACTTCGAGCTCAAATGCATAACTCACACCCTCACGATTCTTCTGCAAACCCCTCCTTCCTCCAATTTCGGCCACGAACGCAAACCCTAGAATAATCTCCAATTTGCTGGTTAACACAGACGCTGATTCTGTTTTATTACATATTAAATGCACACCATTTTTATTTTTTTCAAAATTATTTATTTATTACAGCATTCAAAATTCCAGTGTACCACATTTAATGTGTGCACTGTTCAGTTCCGTCTAACATCTCCACGTCACTGTGCTCTTAACGCCGTTTATGCCATTTTAACGGAAGGGGCTTCACTGAAACAAATTATCAAAATTAGGGACCTAGTTAACACTTTTAAAAATTGAGGGACCAAATTCAAATTTACATACAAAAATTGGGACCAAATGAATAATTTAACCTTTAAACTTTTATAAATTCAATAGTGAAAACTAAAATCCATGATTACAAAAGTCGAATAATCCAAAACAGTCTCATAAAATTTTACACTTTATTTCCAAAATATAAATAACATAAAGTGTCCCATGTTATCCCCCGCTCCGTATCTAAGCATCACTGGCACCACCTGCATCAACATCCTCTGCTCACGTGTACCGCGCACACGATCATCGCCAAACACAAGCAGATAGGGTGAGCTTAATATATAAAAGATATAAAATGGCATACACATATACAACATATATATATATATATATATATATATATATATATATATATATATATATATATATATATATATATATATATATATATATATATATATATATATAAAATACATAT
>Ga0099822_1007117_pt1 | contig 14507 bp, 4 predicted proteins | sample CowpeawhiteBW_FD_76839 | JGI IMG/M metagenome (GOLD analysis project Ga0099822, IMG submission 76839) | Root nodule microbial communities of legume samples collected from California USA - Cow pea white BW | ecosystem: Host-associated > Plants > Roots > Nodule | place: USA: California | collected...
AAAATATATATATTTAATATTATTTTTTTAATATAATTTTTTAATATGTATATATATATATATATAAATATATATATATATATATATATATTATTTGGACAAGACATTTGATTTAATATAAATATATTAATTTAATCAATTTCAATTTTTATTTATTTTCGAAAAATATTCTAATGAATTTATTCTTTAATTTAAAATATTATTATTATGTTAAATTTATTTTTACAATTTCGTAATATACAATATTTACATGTATCATGTAATAAAATATTAGTAATTAAAGAATAGATACACAAATCAAAAATTATAAAGATATATTCAAATACTAATATTAGCAATAAAATATTAAATTATTTCCAAATTACTTCAAATTAGCAGAAATAGCTTTGTAGTTAATAATTTAAAATGTCATACAATAAATTACTTTGAAATATCTTAAAAGAATATTTTCGTATGTTGAAAGCAGTTTAAATAGTCAAATAAAGTTAGCTTATTGAGGTTATAAATCTCTCTCTCTCTCTCTCTCTCTCTCTCTCTCTCTCTCTATATATATATATATATATATATATATATATATATATATTATAAAATATAAATTTTTTAAGAAAGCTGAACAATACATTTAAGATTTTTTTTCATTAAAGTGAATTTTAAATTATTTATATCCCATTAGTCACAGGCTTATAATTATATTAATCATAATTATTTTTATTATTTTATGCATTACAAATTCACGCTGATTTGTTGAAAAAAACTCCTCTGTAATTTGACTATAAGACCACAATAATAATTTCCATAACATTTCAAAATAATAAAATACTGAAAACAAATCTCTTCACATATTTTCTTAATCTTGTATTGAATACACATCACTCAAGAAATCCAACGAATCCCGTAACTTTAATTTTTTTTTTTTTTACCTTTAATAAGAGTCATTTAAGGTAATTTTCCAAATAAAAGAAAAAGTACACTCTCTCTCGGATTGCTTTTCTTTGTATTAGTTAATTAAGGTAATTTTTATTAAAAGAGAAAGATTATATCGATATACCATTGTAAAAGAATATAAAATTTTAATTAAAAACCGAAAACACGAATCAATTTAAATTTGTTTGATAAACTAAAATTACGGTTATTAATGTAATGAAAAAAAACATCAGTTTGTTTCTCTTCGTTTCGCAACTTCTTTCAGATAAAACAAGAATAACAATAAACATAAAAGATTTTTGAAATTCTCTCCTTTAATAAATATGCATTAATTTGAAGATAAAATGAGAAGAAAAAAAGATTAACGTTGAATTGTTTATAGAAATAAAGGATAAGAATATTGGAAAGGGTAATGAGAAAAAAAAAAAAAAACAAGAAAGAAAAGTTGGTGGCTCTAGCGTATGTTTGTTGGACAAATCGGATTAAAATTAAAAACCGTAATTAAAATTCCAACTCACGAAGCACCAACCCACCAAAAAAACACGCTCTACTTAACTCATCCTTAACTATTTACTACACCCCAACGTGAAAGCGTTACCTAGAAAAACACCGATTCGAGGAAAGTGGGTCCCATACGCATGTTCCATCGTTCGTGTTCATGTTCATGGCATGTTCTGTTGTGTGTGACAAACCTCAAACCCAAACCCAAACTCCTTCTCTGCTTTCTTCTTATTCGCTCTTTCTTCGCCCCTTCATTTATATTCCAATTCCCTCCCAACCCCGAATCTTTCTTTCGATCTTTTTATCACATTCCAAAATAAAATTCCCTTTCTTTCCTTTTGGGGAATCCTTATCGAGTGCACAATGCTGTGTGAGTGACTGATCACAGAAAACAAAACAAAAAAAAACAAAAATCTTTCTTTTCTTCTTGTTTCTTCTCCCTTTTCTTCTGTCTCCATTGCTTACAAATTTTAACCACCTTCTTCCGCTATCTGTGAGAGTGTGCAAGGTTTTGGAAAGCAGTCCAAGAACGTGATTCTGGGTGGGTGCAGGATCAACGTTTTTGGAGTTATCACAACCGCGGTAACATTGAGATTTTTGGAGTCATCGAGACCATTCTTTTCTGCAATTTCGAGAATTGTGAGGAAACCGCATCGTGACCGTATGGGTTTTATTTCGTGGCTTGCTGTGTTGTTGTTCTGTGTGGGGTTTGAGTGTGCGTGGTGTCAAGATGATGCTGTGATGAACAAATTGAAGAAGGCCATCAATGAACCCAGTGGTCTTCAATGGAATGACCCAGATGTGTGTAAATGGAAACACGTCAAGTGCAGCGCCATGAAAAGGGTCACTGCAATTCAAATTGGGGGACAGAGTCTGCAAGGTTCTCTGCCTAAGGAACTGGCGCAGCTCTCGGAGTTGACACGGTTTGAGTGCATGAACAATGAGTTAACTGGGCCATTTCCTAACATGCCGAAGTCCCTTGAGGTTCTGCTCATCCACCACAACAATTTCCAGTCCTTACCGGGTGATTTCTTCGCCGGCATGACCAATTTGCAGTATGTGAGCATTGGCTACAACCCTTTTTCCCCGTGGGGGATTCCTGATAACCTCAAGGACTGTGTGGCTCTCAGGAGTTTCTCTGCAACCAGTGCTGGTTTGGTGGGGAAAATCCCAGATTTTTTTGGTAAAGATGGTCCCTTCCCAGGTTTGGTTTCTCTTATCTTGAGTTTTAATTCTCTTGAAGGAGGGTTGCCTGCAACCTTTTCTGGGAGTTCTTTGGAGACACTTTGGGTGAATGGTCAGAAAAGTAATAGTAAACTCAATGGCACCCTTGATGTGTTAAAGGGCATGACATATTTGAAACAAATTTGGGTGCACGGTAACTCGTTCACAGGTCCTATACCGGACTTATCGCATCATGATCAACTATATGATGTTAGCTTGAGGGATAACCAGTTAACTGGGGTTGTTCCACCCTCTCTCACCGCTCTTCCTGCTCTTAAAGTAGTCAATTTGACCAATAACTTGCTTCAAGGGTCTCCTCCATTGTTCAAAGATGGAGTGAAGGTTGATAATGATTTAGACAAGGGGATCAATAGTTTTTGCACAGGGGAGGCTGGTAAGCCATGCAGTCCTCTTGTGGATGCTCTACTTTCTGCAGTTGAACCTTTTGGATACCCTGTGAGACTTGCTGAAAGTTGGAAGGGGAATGATCCCTGTGGTCAACATTGGTTGGGGATTGTTTGCTCAAATGGTAACGTTTCCGTGATCAACTTGCAGAGCATGAATCTCTCTGGCAACATTTCTCCCAGTTTTGCTGAGCTTACATCTGTGACAAAGCTGCTTCTTCCCAACAATGGCCTCACTGGTACCATACCAAGTGAACTCACCAGCATGCCTAGTCTGGTAGAATTGGATGTTTCCAATAACCAATTGCACGGCAAGGTGCCATCTTTTCGTGAGGGTGTAGTTGTGAAGACTGCAGGAAATCCTGACATTGGAAAGGATAAGCCTCAAGCCCCGCCTGGCTCAAGTCCTGGGGGTAAATCTGATGGTCAAGTTAAGAAAAATAATACTGCAGCAATTCTTGGCACTGTGTTGGGAGGTATCAGTTTAATCGGTTTGGTGGCTTTTATATTTCTTATGTATGGCAGAAAACGTAAGCAAGCAGGCAAAGTTCAAGGTCCTAGTGCAATAGTGGTACATCCTCGTTATTCTGGAGATGGAAGTACTTTGAAAATAAGTGTTGCAGATGCTAGTGCCGGTGTTAGTGGTGGTGGTGGTAGTCGAGGAGGAATCGGTGTAATTAGTCCAACTAGTACTGCTCAACATGTGGAAGCTGGGAATATGGTTATTTCAATCCAAGTTTTGAGACAAGTTACGAACAATTTCAGTGAGGCAAACATATTGGGGAAAGGTGGTTTTGGCACTGTATACAAAGGGGAGTTGTACGATGGAACAAAAATTGCAGTGAAAAGGATGGAATGTGGAATGATGGTTGAGAAGGGGCTGACTGAGTTTGAGTCTGAAATTGCAGTACTCACTAAGGTTAGACACAGACATCTGGTTGCACTTGAAGGCCACTGCTTGGATGGAAATGAGAAGCTTCTTGTGTATGAATACATGCCTCAGGGTCCTCTCAGTAAGCATCTATTTGACTGGAAAGAGCAAGGAATACAGCCATTGGAATGGAAGAGAAGGCTTTCCATTGCCTTGGATGTTGCCAGAGGTGTTGAATATCTTCACGGTTTGGCACAGCAAATTTTTATCCATAGGGATCTAAAACCATCAAACATCTTGCTCGGGGATGATATGCGGGCCAAAGTCTCAGACTTTGGATTGGTTCGGCTTGCTCCAGAAGGACAGACCTCGTTTGAAACCAGGCTTGCTGGAACTTTTGGATATTTGGCTCCAGAGTATGCAGGTAGAAATTTAAATTGCTTTTGAAAGCTTGGTTTTGCATACAGTTAATACATCTGAAAAAGTTCAGGAATGAACTATTTGTTCTGCATGTCATGTGTGAAATTTTCTTATCAAGCATTGACATATAATTTAAGCAGGTTATATAGGTAGAATGCCCAAGGTAGATAGTAGAATGCGTGATGAATCTGCAACATGTAGGCACTTATTGGTGCTATAGGTTTCTACTTTGGTGTCTCTCATATGAATGAATCCCTGGAGATAATGAATAAGCTATGGAGAAAAAGATTGTTTGCAAAACTCTAACCAGTATAACTTTTTTCTCAAATTTTGTCCTGGAAACAACAGTATTGAGAAAACAACGATGACAGATTGTTTATTAAATGTTAGTATGAAGATAACAAAACGACTTAAGACTCTTACTTAGTTTTTCTTTTCTGTGTGCCTCCTAAAAACCATTGAAATGTTTTGTTTGATTTGCATGCCTGTACAGTCAATTTGCAACCCTTATGGTGTTGCCTCTACTTTCATCTTTGACATTTAGTTCATAGTTATCTAAAACTATGTACCATGGTTGCTTCATATTATATATTAAAACAAATCACTACGCCAATTACATTGTGGTTTTTTTCTTCAACAATGATCATTAGAATGTCTTACGGTGCATATAGAAAGAGGGAACAACATGATCTAAATATAAATATGCCCTTTTAATCCTTGTATAGGTTACTGTACTTTCAAATTAGTGAATCATTCCTCAAACTCTAGAAAAACATATGAACTTGGTTCTTTTTCCAACTCTGATAATTAAGAACGTTACTGGATAGCAAGTTTTAGTATCAGAAAAGATTAAATTCACATACTTTTTAAAACTGGCGGACTAATTTACCAATTGAAAAGTGTAAGAATGACAAAAGGTACATATTCTTAAGAACATTTTTTTCCTTTGTAAATTACAATGTCTGTGGCTTGCTTTATCAGAAACTGTGTACATTAGTTCTTTATATTACATAGACCAATTACATTGTAGTCTTCTTCTCCAATGATTATTAGAATCTGCAGTCCATGATCATTAGTCTTTCCTCCTTTTTGTGCAATTCCTTGCTAACTAAAATGGTATCACTGGCAGTGACTGGACGAGTTACAACAAAGGTTGATGTTTACAGCTATGGAGTTATTCTGATGGAGATGATAACAGGAAGAAAAGCAATTGACAACAGCCAACCAGAAGAGAATGTGCACCTTGTTACATGGTTCAGGAGGATGCTACTGAACAAAGACTCTTTTGACAAGATTATTGACCCCATAATGTGCATTGATGAGGAGGCCTTACCCAGTTGTAGGACTGTGGCTGAGTTAGCTGGCCACTGTTGTGCAAGGGAGCCTCACCAGCGTCCAGACATGAGCCATGTGGTAAATGTTTTGGCCCCTCTTGTTGAAATTTGGAAGCCTTCTGAGACAGATGATGAAGACCTTTATGGAATTGACTTGGACATGACCTTGCCCCAAGCACTCAGAAAATGGCAAGCTTTTGAAGGAAGGAACACCTTTGATATCTCTTCATCAATGCTTAACAGTGAAGAAAATACACAGTCTAGCATACCAACAAGGCCATTTGGATTTGCTAATTCTTTTAATTCCTCTGATGGAAGATGAAGTTTGATTTACATTTGCAGCACTGCTTCTGTCTATTTTCTTTTACTCCTTCACCACCAAACTTTGGAACTCTTTTTATAGGCTTGGTTTTTATACTTTATAGTGTCTATAGTTGGAGTTATACTACTACACCTTGTACTCCTTTATGGTTTTTGGTTGGCTTTTGGATTTTTAAATTTAGCAGTATATGGGATGCAAGAAGCCGGAGATGCTGAACAAGTGCTTCAACTTGTGTTTTCTTTCTTCGGACTTCATTGCAGTTAGCATCAGAAACAGGATATGAGTATGCTTTTCATGATCAACTATGCTATTGTATGATGTAAACCATGTTATTACTCTCAGTGTAAATTATAGAAGCATTCCTGTGATTCAACTGTTCATCTTTAACTCAAATATTTTGGTGTTTGGAATGGATCAAGAAGAATAGGGAAGGGATTTGAATTGCTTACAATTTGGAAAATTTTGGTGAATGCTTTTACGAAATTTGAAAAGTTTGGAATTTTTGTTGTTGTTTCAAGTGAAATATGGTGTGATTTGATTAGTAGTGGGTTTTGAGCCGAAGAAATGGTTTCATTGTTCGAATTTGTGGACATTGGGAATACAAAACGATACTTTTTGAAGTTTTAAGTAAAAGAAATATGGTAGTGAATGGGAAATTTCACGATTCAATTTAATATATTTTTTTCATAATATACTTTCTTATTTATTTGTAATGAATGGTAAATTATTAATCTATAAATTTTTCTTGTAATATATTTATAATTATAGTAAATTCTTATTTTTACAAGAACTCAAATTTGAAAAAAACAATTACAATTTTTTTAAAATCTATATAAATTAGCTCATAGGCCAACAAATCCTTTAATTATGAGACAAAATAAACTGATTAACTCATAAGTTTTGTACATGTCAATCTGTTCTGACCTAGTTTTAGTGACCAAATGCGACAAGGGCCAAACAGAAATGTTTATTGTCATTGCCAGAGTTGTTACAGCCCTAACTTTTATTCCCTTAACACAATACATTTTTCTTTAATTTTTAAATAATAAATGCATGGTAAAATTAATTTATCTCTTCATTATTTTGTTAATTGAAACATTTAATACATTTTTAGTACTTAATATAATGAGTTGACTTTCTAACAAAACTGCATATAAAAAATATTATGCACGCGCTATATACACTTGTATTTATTATTGACGTAATCAATTAAAAGTCAAACTTACAAATTATTGAAAACAAATTTACTATTTATTTAAAGATCTTATTACAAAGTCGATTTTTAAATAATTAACTCCCTTCAATGACTAGAAAATTCAAGAGAATTTTAAAGGAAAAAAAAACTTGGACACAAAGAACAAGTCTTCTGAGCTAAAGAAAAGTTGAAACTCCAAAAATTCCAAAAGAGAAGTTATATTGGCACTTTGGAAGGTTTGGATTATAGCAACCATAAGGAAAAAAGCCTACTAATCTGATGAAACTTCTACTCCATTTGATTCTTCATAAAAGTGTGACCACACCTACATTATCGTGGAAACTGGTATAAAAAAAAAAAAAATTGCATAGATTTATCGATAAATTTGTGATTTGGCTCACATAAATGTGAGAAGTGCCTAAGTACAAAATATTATATAAAGGATTCTCCTTCAAATATGTGACAACCATCTCTCAAAGTTATAATAACACCCACATATGGTAGGTATACTAATAAAAATAAATTGCATTATATACTTTTTAACAAGTATTATTGCACCTATATAATTTAAAAGAAAGTGTCGAAAGGACATACAAGGTTAAAAAAAATATAGTAGAAAACAATACAACAATCTTTTACCAAGAATCAAATAGCACAGCACGGTAAAATACAGAACTTTCAAATAAGAAATTTAACTAATATATATATATATATATATATATATATATATGACATCCGGTAACGTTGAAAAATATATGTTACTAAAACATGAAAAATATTAGTAATGCTATTTAATAATATTTTTTTAAATGTTAGACATATTTTATTATTCGGTAACGACTTTTAGTAACTTGTTTACATGTTAATAGAAACATTTGTAAAAATGTTACTAAAAGTAACATTTTTTTTAATAGAAAGAAAACGTTATAAAAATGTTGTTAAATAATTTTATTATTTTTTTCAATAAAAATTACAATGTTATAAAACTATTACTGAAAATTTAGTAATTTTTTAAATAGAAAAATAGCATTCTGAAAAAAGTTGTAATACTTTTTTTTTAATTAAGGAAACATTATAAAATGATACTAATGTAAAACATATTGTAATATTTTAAAAAAAAAAAAATTATTAATGTAAATATTCTCTAATATTTCATAAATTTTATTAATGCAAAATTTTGTAACATTCTACTAAAAATATTTTGGTAATATTTTTCTAATAAAGAAAATATTATAAAAATGTTGCTAACGGAAATATTTTACAACATTCAATAAATGTTATTAATAAGTTACTCAAATTTGTTAATTTGTGTAAGAACGAAATAATTTGGTTTAAATTATGAGGGATTTAAATGAGATACAAATATTTTATTGATTAAGTTAAAAAGTTTATAGTAAAAAATTTAACTATTCAAACTTTATTTTTCATAAATATTATTATCTCTCTAAAAATCAAATTTTATCTATTTCTCTAAAAATTTTAGTTGACCATTTATTTTTTTCAAGATCTAAGAGATGCTAGCATAGGGGAGAAGAAAGTCCATCAATAAGAGTTTTGTTTAGAATAATCTTGTAAGGTTGTTTGCATGCATATTTGCATATGTAAGATTTCATGGGAAAAGATAAATCTATGTTAATTTAGGACCATAGTTATATATTTAATTTGAGGGTAAGAGTTTTCTGTGAGCATATTTAAGCTTCCTGTGTCAAAATAAAACTTATTGGGTTTCAACTTGGAACATAGGATTCTTCAGGTAAAAAAAACTACTTTGTATTATCTTAATGGATGAATATGTACTAACTTCTATTTTTTATTGAAAGTTTCAACAAATTAATGTGGTATTACATGTTGAATCTGAGGCTCTTTGGTAGAGAATGAGCTTGTCCATGTATGTGAATTTGAGGTACTTATATTGCATGTGTGTCTTATTTCCTTCAATGCATACAAAATTTTAAGGATTTCTACTATATACAAGTTTAATGTTCCTTAGATGCACATCGAGTCTGAAGTTTCTTCATTGCTGTTGAAAGTCTTACATCGATTAAAGATAAAACAATTTTATAGTATATAAGTAGGTGCAAACCTCACCTTACAGAGTCATTGGTTAAAGTATATTTTAACGAGATTTGTGTTTTTTGGGCATATAGTTTCACCCGCTATCGGGCCACTATCTGATCACCCATTAATATCTACTTCCACACACGAGATGTATATATACCTCAGCATGAGAGGGGTGCGTTAGGATTGATTAGAGATAAGACAATTTCACAATATATAAATGGGTGCAAACCTCACCTTACAAGTCGATTTTGTGGGGTTGAGTTAGACTTAAAATTCACTTCTTGAGTTTGACTTCTTGAACTAGATGTTGAATTTAACGTCCTTCAATTATGTGATTTAGTATGAAGATTTTTCAATTGCATGTTGAGTTTGGGATTTTTTTAGCTACATGTTGAGCTTGATGTTCTTAAACTACAATATGAGTTGGTAGGTTTTGCCTTGCATATCAAACTAGAGTTCTTCCTTATATGTTTAATCAAAGTCTTTATTTTATTATAGTCTTAAAAGTGAGACAAATTCATTTGTTAGTAGTTTGAAAGAGGAATGTTGTTCAAGGTCCAAATGAGATAGTTTCATTTTTGTAAGTGTCTATGTGTTGGTGCAAGAGTAAGTCATAAATGAAGATACCATTCGAGTGAAGTTTTCATTTAATACCTTCGCTCAACAAATACATATACAACTAAGTAGAGATACTGTCTGAGTAACTTTAGTGAATTCTCCATTTGATATCCTCACTCAATGAAAACATATGCACTTTAATGAATGTATCATTTAAGCCACTATAGTGAGTGCATTATCTAATATTTTGATCCAATAAAATTATCTTATGTTCTAAGAAATATATCATCTAATGGCTTTATTCAAGTAATTTTTCGTAGTTTTTTTAAAGTATGTGTGTTATGTACATGTATATTCATATCTAGATATTATTGAATTGTATGTTTGAATTATTTAATGATTTAATTTAGGTGAATTGTATTATATACATATAATGCAAATGAGAATGACATGTTATTGTATAATGTGTAACTTGAATTTGAAATCGTGCAATTTGAATCGAAAAATATGAATATTGAGTATTTTTTGAAAAAAAAAAAGTCCGGAAATAAATAATTCGTTTTTAGGAACATAAGTTTAAGAAGTTATGTTTTCTTAAAGTATGCTTTTAAATACAATTTTATTTATTTTTAATTTAAATATCAAAATTGTATTTAGTATTATAACTTTTTTTTTAATGTGTAAAAGTTACATACTTTTACTGAAAATTATGAATTTATGTTTTATCAATATATTTTCTTAAAATTTAGGTAAAGTCTTGTAAACACAACTTTTACGTAATTTAATTTGCATTAAATATTAAAGTAATGTTTTCAGGATAACTTCAGCAATATAGAAGAACAGATGCTATACATCCTCTAAAAGATGAGAATGAATTAAAGAATGGTGCACCACTAACAGTTTTTCTAATAAATTAATATTTTGCATGACATAAGCACAAACACAAATTTAGAAGACTCTGTAAGTTTTTTAATAGTTGATAAGATAAAGTGGAATTATATTTTTTATTAAAATATTTTATACGATTTATCTGTTATACTTCCAAAATATATTGATGTAAATTGATTTTAGTATTTTAAAAAAATTAAATTTTCTATATATAGTTAGTATATTTTCAAAGTATTGTAACGTCCCAAAATTTTAGCCTCAAATTAATAAGACATTGTATACATAAATATTCAGAGAGTACAAGTTGGTGATATGGAGGTATATAGAACACCAAACATATTCGAAACAAATAAAAAGAGACTTCCTAAAACAAGATACAAAGTTTCGTCCAGAGCAAGAGAAACTTAAACTACTAAGACTCCATCAGCTGTGGGCTCCATAATGAGCCTGATACTCGTCCATAATCATCAAGCTGCGGCATCCCTATTATCGTTACCACTACTAGGGGTTCTCACATCTGCTCACATCAATAGGATTGATGATCATCGCAATGGAAGAAACCACACACACAATCATACAAACAAGCGAAATGGTAAGTTAGTGTAAAAGATTCTTATATCATAACACTCAACATACAAGTTCATAGTCAAGCATAAATAACAAACATCCACACAAGAGGTACCAAACCATATGAGACACCAAGACTTGACTATCCGGATACGCATCCTGAGGCACCACCACGAGGCCTTTGTGGAATTACGTCCGTTCATGAGGCACCACCACAAGGTCTTCGTGGAATTACCTCCTAGCCTTGAGGCACCACCACGATACCCTCGTAGAATTACGTCCTTACATTGAGGCATCATCACGAACTCTCACTAGGAGGGTCCATGAAATTACGTCCATGTGATAAGGCACCACCATGAGTTCCCATTATAGGGGTCATGGGATTACGTCCTACCCAAACCTTATTCACGCCTTACCAACAAATCATAAGTTTCCCATGCACACTAATAACATGTCATTTCATATACACAACCAATCATCAAACATATATCATGCCAAGTTCACTACCAACTCATTAATTCCAACCCATAACATACGTAGTACATGCATATCCACCCTCTCTATGTTTAAAACCAAGCAAACCAACTAATCAAACAATCAACAATGTTCATGTAAGGAAAAGAGCAAGAACCCGAGCTAGGTCTCGCTCAAGCTGGGAGCCTTCGCTCAGGCAAGAGGAGTGCTCTCGCTCAAGCTGCAGACTCTCGCTTAGGCGAGACTGCAACAGTTCCCCTGGAATTTCACGAGCTCTCACTTAGGCGAGGCTGTCTCGCTGAGCGAGACAGTTCGTCGCTCAAAAATACAGCCCCTCGCGAGCACTCGAGCAGAAAACTGGACTAGTTCCTGCTATTCTCGCCTAGGCAAGATAAGCTCGCTTAGGCGAGAATAACAGTTCCCACCACTGTTCCACGCATGTTCAACCAGGAACTCATTCATAACAACACCCAAAGCATTTTCACACTATCATGAGCAACATACTATCACCAGAAACACGAAACAGAACCAGGGCATGCAAAAAGTGAATTAAAAACATGAATCCTAGCTTCCCTACCTCGAGTGGGGTTAAAATGCTAGCACAGAAGTCCACTGAGAAGAGGGGGAGTACAACAACTCAAATCAGTGCAGTAAAACTGGAAAACAGACGCACACTACTAAAGCATAATGTTTTAGATTCGACTCAAAACAGAGACTAAAGCACTGGAGTGGAGTGGAAAGGGAAGGGTAAAGTCTACGTCCAACTTACCCGGAGGAGACTTTAGAGTGAAACAATGATTTCTCTGATTGCCCTAGCAGAGCTCCACGTTTTCACCTGCAAGTGAGTAGGGAACAATTTTCTCTAAAAATTGACAGAAGGAGGGTGTTAGGGTTGGTTTAGGTGGTTTTGGGCACCTCATGGACCGGCCTTAGACCCAACAAATTGGAGCAACCCCTTAATTATTAGGACAGAAAATAAATTGGCTTTACAAGTATCAACAACTAAAAAAATCATAAAAAACCTAAACTTAATAAAGTAGCACTTAAGGTCACAAATACAATTTTACTTTAAACAATAAAAAATATAAAATATTAAGAATCGTGTTTTTAATACTACTTTTACACTAAAATTAAAAGAAAAATAATATAACTTTCTTTATAAAGTCATACTACTACATACAACTTATTCATTTACATACACTTTCTTTTAAAATATCTAGATTTGTGATTAAGAATTTATGTTGTATTATTTTAGTATTTTGAAAAACTATTTCCTTATAAGTTTGTGACTCTTTCACAATGAAATTCAACTAGAATGTCGAAGACCAAATAGAAATTTATACATAAAAGACTCGTTTTTTTTTTTGACGAAGAAGAAATGGAAATTCATATGTAAAACATTTTTTGACGTTTAAGTTAATGTAAGAGCTTTAGAATAATATAAATAATTTATATAAAGAATCGAGTGAAAATAATGAAATTTTCTTTCCAAATTCTTGAACTCTTTAATGATAAGATTTTACCAGGCAGACATACGTACAAAATACTCTTCCAATTACGTGAGTACACGTTTTAGAATGTTATTAATATATTGATGAATAAAACATAGTTGTATAAATATTCTCTATTAATAGGAAAATGGAATCTCATAATTTGGTTGTTATATTCATGTTTAAAGTTTTTCAAATAAAAAAAAAATTATTTGTATGCTTATTCGTTTTTCAGTTTATTCAAACAATAAAATTGGTTTACAAAATAAAATATATCCAATATTCAATAATTTCTCATGCTAGTTCGCGGAATCATTTATAACCTTTAAATGCATTCTTTTTATCAAAAATGGGTCCAAGTTATGAATACAATGATCATTTTTATTTTTATTTATATTGACTAATTAGTCAACATTTTTAAAATATTCGATTAATTGATGATAATAAAATCTATCTTAACATTTTTCTTTTCTTTTTCTATCGATAAATACTAATGTTATTTGATAGAAAAGTCAAATTCACCGCCAGCCATTCTCTATCATCACTTCTTCCACAAAATTAATTGGATCTCGTATTAATTAATTTTTTTTTTAAATAATAATATTATTCATAGTCTTCCTTTTGTTTCCTCATATACAACTTATTAATTTAAATTATGGATAATAAAACAATTAATTTTAACATTCTAAATTATGATGTACGAATACGATACGTGTATTAGATACGACACATATCCAATACGTTGATACATTTATCTTGAAAATAATAGGATATGATACGTGCCAGATACATAATATATAAATAATGAAAATTGCACAATAATTCTTAAAAACACAATAATGGCATGTGTCAGTCCTTTTTGTTTAGGCCAAGATGTCATTGACCTTTTAGTTGTAGGGATGTATTCGACCATTACATGTACACTAGTCTCCAAAATCGAGATATTATTAATGGAGAGTTTTATTGAAGTTTATCATTCCATGTGTTCCTAAAAGAGTTGAGACATATCTAGAATTATTGTGGGGATTTCATCTTATTGATCTTTACTTGATGTGTCTTTGACATCATGTGACTTGGGATGTTTTGAACTAGAAAAATTCCTTTATCTTAATGTTAAACCTTGTTAAACTATATCAACAATAATAATTATTTTAACTTTTTAATTAAAAATATTTTTAGTGTACTTCATATATATATATATATATATATATATATATATATATATATATATATATATATATATATATATATATATATATAAAATATATTAAATA
>Ga0099822_1007119_pt1 | contig 14505 bp, 13 predicted proteins | sample CowpeawhiteBW_FD_76839 | JGI IMG/M metagenome (GOLD analysis project Ga0099822, IMG submission 76839) | Root nodule microbial communities of legume samples collected from California USA - Cow pea white BW | ecosystem: Host-associated > Plants > Roots > Nodule | place: USA: California | collected...
CGATCGCCATCCCAACCGATCGAGCTGAGGAGTGGATTTCGTTGAAGTTGTTAGAGAGGAGGAAGATAACGCGAAGTAAAAGGAGTTCTTTTAGTAGGCTCTCGGTCCCTACACCCCGAAACACTAATGAAATTAACTTTTTATCAATATTTATAGGAATTATTTTCGAATTGATATTAAGCAAAACAAGTTACGTTACAGGGAATGCCAATCTTCCACACACACTCTGGTGACAACAACTTAATCACCAATGGTCCAAGTCATGTCATTCTCAAAGATCCAATGACACACCTCAATTTGCCCCGGACCCGACCCGAGGGCCAAGAAAGCACCATGAGATGGGCTCCATGCTGACGTGTCCAAGTGACAGATGGCAACACCGCGGTTGATCTTGGCTTTGCTTTTCGGGTCTAACAAATCCGCTTCGTAGACCCGAACCTTTGGAACCGAATGACAATAATAAAGCAAATAAGGAAACAAACTCTGGTGACAAGAAACTGATTCAGTAACTCTCCCACCGTTGATCCCATTAACCCGACCCACCATCACATTCCCCTTCGACCCCTTCACGTTCTCTGTGGTCCGAACCACAACGTTCGAACCCAACACACCTGTGGCGAAGTCCACCATATCCTCAATGGACCCCACGCACCTCTTCGTCTCACCTTCGCTCGGTGCTCTCTCGCACTCGCTCACCGAATCCATCACAATCTTCTCCAAACTCGAACCAACACCAACCCCAAAAACCCGGTTCACCCCATTAACAGTAAACGGTAACTTAGACAAAATTACCCGGGGCAAAAACGACCTTTCAGGCATTTTATCTCTAATATCTGGCATAGCCATCACCGTTCCTTCTTTGAGCATAAACTCCCGAAAAAACTTACCCTCCTCAACCCACTTTTTTACCATTACGCCACTGAAACTCTCGTTTTTGTAACTCGCAAATGTTTTAACGCCCTGTTTGGCATACTCGGCGAAAGAGGAGTTGATGCGGTACCCAGAGAACCCAAACCTCTGTTTCTCACCACCACCCTTTCCATACCCGATGAACTTATCGGAGTTACTATTATCCGATTTATCATACCCCGTGAAACCCATGTCAGCACCATTAGATTCTTTTCCGTAATTATGAAAAGAGTCACTCCCGCCGTTGGATTCAACCCTGTAAGTATCGAATCTATCAACGGCGCCGTCACCACCGTTACCGTAGCTCTCGAACGTGTTCGTTGGATTGTTCCCGTGGTTAGCGTAGTTCTTAAACGTGTCGTTCACTCTAACGCCGTCTTCGCCGTAGCTCGTGAATCCGGTTAGGGTAGGGTTGGAGCTCGTGCCGTAGTTTTGAAACGAGTTTTCCGTCTCGTTGCCGCGTTTTCCGTAACCGGCGAACGATTGTTCGCCGCCGTTACCGTTCTCGGTGTATCCGGCGAAGGATTGGGTTCTTTTTCTGGCGTCGCCGGAGTAGGAGGCGAACTCTAGGTCGTCGGATCCGTTGACCGGTTCGGCGTAGTTTTTGTAACTGGAGGTGCCGGCGGTGGCGCCGCTGCCGTAGCTGTGGAATGTGTCGGTGATGGCGTTGCCGAAGGAGCCGTAGGATATGAAATCTTCGCTGTGGTTTGTGGAGGCTTTGCTGTATTGGCGGAAGTCGTTTTGGGGGACGTTTTCACGCTGGTTGTCGGAGTAGTTCTTGAACGAGTGGAGTCCACCGAGTCGACTCGTCCCGTAGTCGGAGAAGTTTCTGTTGTTGTAGACAGCAAATTTGGCGTCTCTGCTGGTGCGTTCGGCAGAGAAAGAGAGAGGTTTGGAATAACAGAGTAAGCGCGCGGCGGAGCAGAAGCGTGGGAGGTGCGCTGAGAGGGTGTTGTTGGCGGCATGTTGGGCGAAGGTGGCGGTTTCCGCGGCGGTGAGTGGAGAGGCCTTAGAGAGAAGAAAACGCGGCTTTGGTGAGTTGTTGGTGATTTTGTTGTCCCAGTAACGGATTAAGAAAGCCTCTGGGGTGAAAGGATTTTTGTTTTTGTCTCTGGCGCTGCAAACCTGCAATATTGATATTGGTGTTGGATAATGATAATGATAATGAGTATGAATAATAGAAATATAAAAATAGAATTTGACATTTTGTTTAGTAAGATTAAAAAGAGTAAAGAGTTATGGTGGAAGAAAATGCAGGTAAAGAAAAGTGGTTACAGTGAGAGTTGAAAGGAGAAGAAGTAGAAAGATACAGTTGATCATGCTCATAAATTTCATGGATAGTGACAGAGAATTGTGTGAGTGAGAGTGATGTGTAATGGTGGCGACTGAGGATTTTGGGTGGTGTACTTGTACTACTTAGCGGCGGCGGCGGCTGCTGCTGCTGTGAAGACATTACCCGTGTTCTTAGCTAACTTGTGTTTTCAAGATAATGTGGCTATTAAAAAACATAAAAAGTAAAATAAGTCTTTTAATTATAAAAATATAATAAAATAATGGATATCATTTTGTTTGCTTTACATTTTATACTTTAAAATTGAAATTAGTTTATAGATTTTTTTCTTACTTAAAAATTTTATAATAAATTTTGAAAAGTTGGGTGCGCTCTCGACATGTGACGCATGATTTCATGGCGGCTAATGAAGGAACCAGACCACCACCACCATTTATTGCACTTTGTTATGGGGCTTTGCATTTTACACTTATTTTATTTATACTTTTTTTTTGTTTTTTTTTAAATCAAGTTTCAGAACTCATTGTTCTAATTGATAAATGACTCAGAAACTATTTTTCAAATTTTATTTAATGAAATTTTAATTTTAATACTTCTCAAAATATAATTTAAAATTTGTTAAAATTTAACACTCGCATAGAATTTGTTAATAATTTGATGCTTTATGAGTTGACATGGCAGGTGGTGACACTGCTACGTCGTAGATGAACTTTAATATAAAAGCAAAATAAATCTGACAATTTAATATTTGTTGTCACTAACTAAACAATTTAGTATTGGACCAAAATTATTTAAATTGGAAAATTGGAGAACCAATGTTATTAAAGTTTTACAATCATTTTATTTACTAAATAAACCATATTAGAAAAGAAGTAGAATGTGTTAAAGGTGTCATAATGTTAGTTTCAGCTGTACATAATACTCTGTAACAAAACCATATTCTAAAACAGGTTTAATAAGAATGAAAAGTTGATTTAAGCTTATATAGTTAACCTTACTGGTGAAATGAAACGATGGTATTATTCGTGGGTGAAGGGGTAGACAGGGTATGCCTGTTTAGAAAAGCCCATTATATATTTTGTTGTATTTGGGTCATCGTTTATGGCCCAAGCCCATGATTCTTTTTTATAAAAATCTATTTTGCTAAATAAATCAAAGAGTACCAAAATTAAGCGAAACAAAAGAAAAAGAAAAAACACGCGCGATGTGACATGTTTGAAGAGCATAGCTCCACATACTAATATTATTATTATTATTTTTATTTGATTTTGTTTTATCAATGGCCACTCTTCCTTACTGCACTCTTCATCCTCTATCTTCTTCTTCTTCTTCTCTCAGTCCTTCTTCCACTTTGGTTCAACTTTGTTCATACTCTTCCACACCTTCTCGTTCTCTTCTCCAATTCCCCTCCAATCTCAGACGCAAAGCCACCAAGAAGCCCAGGCTTTTGATGATCGTTCACCCCATTTTGCTCTTTAACGGCGTCGCCACCACTTTCTATTTCGACACCCAAACAGTCATCGTTACTGTCAGTGTTTTGGCCGCCATTGCTCTTTCTCTCTTCCTTGGCCTCAAGGTTCTTCATTTTCATTTTTTTCATTATGGGCTTCTCTCACTTTACATAAAAATAAAAACTTTTTATTATCTTTTCTAGATGTAATGTTAGACTTACTATTTTGCCATAAGACCCGCGTGCATTTAGTGTTTATGTGTTCAGATATCTACTATTTCAGAAAGGTGTTCACTTTAGCATATCATGACTCCAATTTTGCCAATTATTCTGCCTTGTGCTTACTCTCTGCTGCTTCAATTTTGGTTTTGGAAAATTGTGGAGTGGGAATGATAAATGTGATAGAAAACGTACAAAGAAAAACAATGTGGAAGTGAGTTATAAGAGAAAATTAATGTACACCTATGATTATCTTTTGAAATTTTTGGGTTTTGATTTGATATAGTGATAAGCAATTTGTTTTTTGAGAGGGGTGGTGGTGTTGGTGAATGTTGACAGCCTACCTCATTCAGAAGTGTAATATAGTATGCATATGCATAATTGTATCAACATTTGCTCACGGAAGTGTGTGGTACTTTCTAACAGTAACATTATGGGTTAAATTAAAGTTGATACTTCTGTTTGGTAACGAGTGAAGGGGTTTTGCAGGGTGATCCGGTGCCTTGTGAGCGATGTGGTGGCAACGGTAATTATCTTTCTGCATTTGAACTTGATATTGTAGTGCTTTAGTGTTGAATTTTAGGGAATTGTTGAGGCATGAATCATGATGGTAACAATACGAGGAACATTAAGATATTGGTAACGAGGATATCATTATCCATGTACATTCACTTGAATCTTTGTAGTTGGTGGGATAATGATTGTTTTGACTGGTACTGGGATCTGCTTGATTTGGCAAGTGCTTTGTGAAAGTTTTTGGATCAGGGTAATCTGTAGAAGTTTCTGTTTAACATATGATCTTTGAATTTTTGGCTTGATGACTGATGTGGTGTTTGTCAGCCACTACAATGTATGATATAGAACATAAAGCTTCCACACCAATTTTTTTTGTATTAGGATTGCGCTTCTACTATCCCAATAACTTCAAAGTTTTCTCTTACCCCTTTTCACCTATGCTTTCTTCCTTCAATAATTGTATCACTGTGAATGGAGATGTATTCTATGGCAATAGGTCATTTGGATTAGATAAAGAAAGAGTAGTACCTATCTAAGTGATGGCTATGGATGAGAATTCTACTTTATACTGTCATGTCCCTCTCACTATTGTGATTCCTATAAGTCTGCATGGACCTGCGTTTTTACATTGCATGTGAAATTAAGGGTAGTATTGTTGACAGAAGATACTATTTTGAATGACATTGCTGACAAACAGGTGGAACAAAATGCGTGTTTTGTGACAATGGCAAGATGAAGCAAGATACGGGGTTAATTAACTGTAAAGTATGCAAGGGTTCAGGTATATCTTTCTGTTATCATATGCTTAAAACAAATTATAATGATTGCATTTTCTTACATGAATATTTTGGGTGCATTTCCTTTCATTTACCACCTTTAAGGAATAGTTTGATGTTGGTATGTCAAAATCAATATATTGTATCCCCTCAAGGGGAAAAAAAAGGAGATTATACTCTTTTTCCCAGATTCAGCAATGGCTTACTTAAGGTCTTCACTGTTCTTTCTGTTTATGCATGTGTTTCCACTCTATATAGGATTGATTTTCTGCAAGAAATGTGGAGGTTCTGGCTATTCCCGTCGGCTATGAGCTGTTGAATTCCTGTTATATGTTAAAACCATCTGTTCTGAAATATGTAAGATCTTGTAACAATTTTATTGTTCATAGTGTATATTTCTGTGAATCATTTTAATCAAGTTATTCTGAAGCCCTTTGAGGTCTTGACTAATTGGTTTTGCATAAAATCAGTCAAATTTTGATCATAACAGGTGAAAAAATGGTTTTAGTCATGATAATGCATACGAAGGTAGTGCTTAATCTGGTTTTTTCTTCTTTAAAATATTAGGTAAGGCATGTTTAGAAAAAAAAAATGAAAAGTTAACAAACATAGATTTTGTTTTTACCAGAAAAAACATAGTTTTTGTAAAAGAAAAGGAGGGAAAAAGTAGTTTAGGAGTTTTCATTTTACTTCTGAAGTTTTCATTTTGAATGTGGTCTTTTGATTATTTTAGGAGTTTAATGAGAAAATATTGTCGTCTTCAATAATTCAGAATGATTTTAAAAATAATTACTGTAAAAGTTTAAAAATTATTATACATACTCACGTGTATATAAAAATGGGTTGGGATTAAATAGCATAAAGAAGTTTCAAAATATACATGTATTGATTTTTGTTGGTCATTACTAATACCTTAAACATATTTTCATCACAGCTTAAATATGTTGATAGGATTTTATTTACTCATTTTGTTAACAACAATTTTAAATTGACATGTATCAGGATGAGAAACTGGGTGAAATATGTTTTTCTCAAAATATTTTGATAATTTTTATTTTTATAACAATAAAATAAATTGACAGGTTTTCATTCAATAGATTTATTTTGGTTTGGATATTAATCGATAGTTAAATGTTTACAAAGACTTTAACGAGAAAACTTAATTAATGGAACAGTTATTTATGTGATATGATCTGGTTTTTATAAAAAAAAATATACAGTGATTTTTATTTTTTTCCAATTAGTTAAAGTTTGACAAGTCTTCGTATATCGTATTTTGATCCGTCAATAATTTTAGTGTATTTTTTTTATTCTTATCTTGAAGTGAATACGTAAAATTAAGTTTAATAAGTTCTAAAAATATTATAAAATTTGTGGGACTGCGGTTAGTAATTGTTGCAGTAGGAACAATAGCCTTTATATTTTTGAAAAATAATGGGCCTTAAGTGTCACATCAACATTTTTCATCATTTTCTTCTCAATCCAATCGTTGAAATTGGTCTTGTTATTAAAGTATTACATTTCTCATATGAAAAAAAAATAAGTGCCCATTTTATTTTACTTCCTCACTCTTTTCATTCCAAACCATTGCCAACCTACGAGGAAGACCAGGCTGATTCAGTATTTTATGGCAAGACAAATAGTAAAGGTATTTTATATATAAACATTTTAAAATACATGTAAAAAACACACAATTTCACTAAAAAATAAAATTAGCACATTAATGAAATACCTTATTTTAGTAAAAGAAGGCGTATAACATTTTCATTTAATTTACACTTATGGCATAAAATTGTTATCATAGAACTTTAGATTGAATCTTACATACATTTTTACTTTATTTTATTAATATGCAATCTTTTAGTTTTAACTAGTGTTTTATATTGTGTTATGTTTAAGATAAATATTTATTTTTATGGACTTATTATCATAATTGGTAACAGATAAATCAAATCTTCAATTTTTAATAAGTAATTTAAAGTGTGATATAAGATATTAAAATGGATACACATTATACAAGGAGAGATGGTGATGATGAAGGAATTTTTTTGCCAAGTCGCGGAAAATATGCATGAAATGCACTCTCCTAAAAGAGAAAGAATTATAAAAATTCTTAATTGAGAAAGTGAAAGATAATCCATTTTCTATTTATTGTATAAGTATTTCTTTAATTTTGAATTGTAGTTCTTTAGTTAAATAGTAGAGGAAAATATATTATATTTATTGGTTGAACTCACCACCCGAATTGAAATAATGGAATTCAGGTTCAATTAATTAAATCTAATCTTCATTTAACTTTTTAAAAATAATTAATTAATCAATCAGAAGAATTAACTCCTATTTTAATTATTTGACAATGACGTGCACTAAAATCATTTATTAAGTTTGGCTATTTTCACGTCTAAATAGGATATCAATCTGACAAATGGGTTATTTTAATTATTTGACAATGACAAGCACTGAATAAAATCATTCATTGAATTTGGTTGTTTGCATATCTAATTTCCCAATTGTTGTCTGTAGACAGAAATAGGTGATACTAAATTTACAAACAACTTGGTACAAATAATGCGACGAGATAATCCCTTTTACCTGTCACATTGCAAATAATGGAAAGTGGACACAAACAGCAACTGATAAACACAAAATACAGTTTTTTTTTTTTCTATTAATCCATTATGTTTTGGACAGAACAAAGAGTAATGCTGTTAAATAAAATTATGAATTGATTCATATATCCATCTGCATGTTAAAAAAAAAAGTACTAATAAATTTGTCACAACAGATCAGACAGTCAAAATTTGAACTGTTATATACTTCATTGAAAATTCACCTGTCTCTGATTTATATACAGAAAAAAGGTAGCAGAGTTATGATTTTATATAGCAATGCTACCAAGAGTGAACTTACAACTATCTAATGCTAGTTTTATTCTGTGCATTAAACGTGATTTTTCATCATATTAATCCAACTCACTCACTTGGTCATTGATCTCAAAACTCCAATACCAGTGGCAATTAATGCTCACGAGAAGTGCCACTCAAGATGACAATGAACCACTGTGTTTGCTTGGCAATGGTGTGTTCCTCCGAGACTGGCGTTTTGTTTGTACAACTACTGGTTCTTGTTCTTCCCACTTTTCACTCATGACTTCACTGTCACTGTCATCATCACCTTTAAATACAGGATGGATATATGCATTCTGAATGAACTCTTTCAAATTAAAGTTTGGCTCTCTTGCACGCTCCAATGTGTCCTTCATCATTGCCTCCTGAAGTTTTCACCAAAAGGGAGGAAATTTAACACGAATTTGGTGCAGAAATGGATGAACTAAGATGCCATGATCAAGAAAAGGATAAAAACGGCAATTTCAAAACAAAGGGTTTCCAAGAAACATTTCTTTTTTGTTTCTTGCAAAGTTAAAAAGTAGTATCCCAGTTGCAGTATCAAGACTAACCTGTAATGGATGCTTAATAAAAGCAGGTTCGTATCGTCCCTTGCAATACAAATGGAATGCTATTGTCAAAACTGGGAGAGTGATGAGCAATGGAGTTGAATTAGCAGCTTCTTTTGTACTCAGTAATCCCATTAACAGAAGCTGTGAGATCACTAGTGCAAATATGATACGTCCATGCACATCAGGCCAGAATGCTGCAGCACTCTCATACTCTTGGTTGTAGACATTTATTATCTGCCATCAGAAATCGTGCATTAACTTAGATATTATTGTGTATGTGATTAGTTTATGAAAACAGTAACTAAATTCGTGCATAGAAACGGAAAAATGTCATGACAAAACTTTTACCTGATGACGGTAGACAACATATGCCAAGCCAAAGAACACTATGATGTATGGAAGAAGAAATGGCGTGACCACAGCATACACAAGGCCAAGTAAGAAGTAAAGTTGTATTTGAGGCTCTCCTGTATTGAAACCAAAGGTCCCCGGATCCATTGCTTCTTCACGATCCTTTTCAGTCTTGACTAAGAAGAAATTTTTCAAGTGATAGAATATCAATGGCTTCAACCTTAAAATCTCACCAGCACATCCAGCCCATCCATCTACCATTATGTAAGTTATGAAGAACGTTGCCTTCATTGGAATTGAGACACCAATTGTTATTGGGATTCTGCATACACAACATATGTTTACTTTTGGTTATTGAAAGCTATTCAAATGAAAGGATATTTTCTATGATTGTTTTAGGATTATCTAAATGACTATGCATTTGGTAAATGTTTGGAGTAGTAGTACTAGGAGGGCTTACTCATTTGCTGACTGGTGGAGAAATTTATCTAGCTGTTGGAATGCAGTCCCAGTAATTATGCTCCCAAGAAACACATTAATGAACTGGAAGATGTAATATCTAGTGGCTGCTCTTCTTTCCAGAGATGAAGTGCTAATATAACCTTCGAACTTGGACATTATCATCAATATTGTTGGCAGAAATATGAGAAATATCTTCAAAGCAATACCGGGAAGGAAACCTTGTATGAACGCTTTTATGACTTTGCTGTATAAAAGAGAATCATAACATTAGTTTCCACCAGACACCATTAAGCTATCAAAGAGCAACACAAGGTCATCAGTAACATTTTGTTTTCTCATCGTACTTGGTCATACATAGAAACCTCCAACATATTCTGGGTTTTCATATTTATTCAATAAATTTTGTATTATGCAAAAAGGAAAATAAGATGATATTGAAACTAAAAAAACACTTACATTTCAATAAAGGGTTTAAGAAAAGGTACTGCTTTTTCAATGCCTTCAATGTTAGCCAATGACTGAACAAAAGCTATGGGGATCATGAAAAAGAATGTCAGAAAGAAGAAAGCTACAGCAACTATAAGCCTCCTTATTGTGAGTGAAACATATGGTATTGCCATGTTGTCCCAATACACATCACGAGGTTCTGGGGCCAACTCAGTCAACCATACGGTTGGGTTTCTGGACTGTTGAGTTTGTGCACAAACAGCTGCACCCCAACGAGTTCGGAAGGAAACAAAAGCCGCTGGCATTATATATTTAGGATTCTTCGTCACCCTATCTTTCTCCAACTCTATCTGAAAATGCAGAGGAACACCAGAAAATCAATTAACAACTAAATAATCTATGATGCAAGAAATGTATATAACAGAAAAGGGATTTGGATATGTATAATGAATCATTATTAATGATGATCATAAGCAAATATTTGAATTTCAAAGATGAGGATAAATTCTGTCACTGATGGAAAACACCTCTTATATTTTTATAGATACTATGAAGCCGTTTTAAACAAGTATGCAAACACCACTGTTAGCAGAATCTGTTATTCTGTTTTAGGTGTACGAAAATAACTTTAGATAAGTATGCATGCCCTCAGTGTTACAGCACCGATAATTAGCTCAGATCTCTTTCATCTTTTTTCTTTTCACAATGGAGAGTGGAATAAAATTTCTTCTTAGTTATCAGCATAGTAAGATAGACATAGGAAGCACAGCTTACTTCTTTTGATAATCTGTTAATTTCAGTAGTATAAAAATCAATTGCATCCACTCGATCACCCCAAAGACCTAGATAACCAGTCTGCAAGCAAGTACAAGATAGTGGAGTTATATGGTGCAGGAGAAAAAGAAATGAAATGTCTTTAGAAAAATAACAAGAGTTTACTCTGAAAATTTAAAAAATAGAAGAGAATTCAAAAAATTGAAAATAGCATACCTTTTTAGATGGCCTTGTGGATTGATTTCGAGAATATTTAAGTTCATAGTAGTCAAGCCAATTCTGCGTTTTCTTCTTCTTAGAAACTAGACTAGAAAGTTTCTTTGCATTGTAAACAACCTGCAGGAATATCTTTAAAAGTAAGGGGAAAAAACAAAAAAGTGCTTCGTAGGATAAAACACAATAAACAGTCTGCAAGAATTTATTCTGTGGATGAAGGTTTAAGACGGGTAGAACTTGATATACAAGTACAAAATAAAATGAAGCTAATTGGCTTGGTGTTCTGTTTAATAACGAGAGATCATCTCATAGTTCAAGGTCTGTCCTAGCAAAATCCACTTCAACAAAGCTTTTAACATAACAAATTTTGGTCATTGACTTGATCATGCTACAATTGACATTGGTGTCACCTGAAAGTTTATAGTCCAATATGTGATCTATAGCTATTAGAAACAAACAAAAGATGAAGTTTGTGAAATATACTAGTGAAAGCTATATTACATTAAAATTTACCCCAACTAAGAAATATGTATTTCTTCGCTCCTAAGGTTATAACTAATCCTAAAAAAGAGATTAGGATATAACTAAATAACTATCCATTTGAACACAACAAAAATTAATGAGGATAGTTATAAATGGTAAATATTGTTAATCTGATACACTCAAATACCAAAAAATAATTAGGCAAGTGTGATTAAAAAAGGATCAGACCTGATGAGTGAGATAGTGATCTGGATGGTTGACCAAAAAGAAATGTTCCACTAGCTCACTAACTGATTCATCAGGATCAGGTGGTACATTTCTGACAAGTACCTGCACAGATGTAAAGGACAGTTTATTGTCAGCAGTTTTTCTTCAATATTTTTGAAGTAATGAAGGTACAATTGGATCGCTACTTGTAAAAAGGACAGTCCTTTTGATGTTAGAAGGTAGGACATATGTGGACTTTACTAATCTTAGGATATAATACAGAAACAGTGGTTCTACGAATATGAACATATAGTCTTGTTCAGATATAAAACTTATTCTTACTGTGAATTGGTCTGGACGCCGTCTTTCTGATGCTAGAAAATGCAGTCTCATTGTTGCAACTATTTGATACTCCCTTTTCAAGATATAGCATGTCCAAAAGGTAAAAGCATAAGCCATTACCAAATGAGTCCAGAATCTGCAATCCATGTAAACAGCATTAGATCATGCTTGTTGGAAAAAATAGCCGGCTACTTCAGGACGAGATTAAGGTTCTGGAAGGAGTTATTAATTTGTTTCAACTTGATTTAGAGGATTTGCATGGAATACCTCAGAGATGTATGTACTAATTCACCCAATGTACATGTACAAAAATGAATGTATGCAACATACTAATACAAATGTGGAATTCTTTAAAATTAACACACATATCATTAGAAAGTTCATATAGATGAAATAATATGTAAAAGGCCAAAGAAAAGTAGAAAATAAAGCAAACAAACCAACCGGGTGAAAAGTTTGCATACCTATTTGATCCGGTTGGAATATTTGAAATTGAAAGCTTATCTATCTGACTATAAGTCAAATTGGAACGCTCCAAGGTGCTATTTGTCCAATTGACAGGAACCATAACAGAAAAAGCTAGGAATGCAATGGGAACAAAGATTTTCAGCCTGCATTTCAATCGGGTAAGAAGACACAGTTAGTAAAAAAATCAAACAGCAATGTTGGAGCTAAAAACCAGGAAAATTCTGGCAAACAAACTACCATTGGAAATGAAGGAAAAACCAGATGAGAAAGAATGAAAACAAGGAATGGTCGAAATCCACAAATGCCACAAAGAATGATTGATCAGAGCATACCCAAGTAAGTAGATCCTCAAGTAAACAGCAGAGTCCAAGCCTGCATGGTCAATTAGTTCTGGTTCTGGCATTTGCAATGCTGCAGGCATCCAGCTCAGGAACCTTATATATGATTTGAAGTCCAAATTGACAAACTTGCTGACAAATAACCCTGCTTGCAATGGACTGCTCCTTAAACCCTTCAAATACCATTTTGGAAAATACACCCTATCGTTTATAGGTTGAATTCGAAGTATGGCAAAAGCCAACAAGAAAGTAAATGCACTCAGGATGTTAATTGCTGCGGCGAGTCCTATATCACTCAAAGAAGCCATGAGCATATGGCAACTTAGAAAAACGAAGCTACTACTCCCTGTAAATTATACAAATAAGCATGATGTCAAAATCAACACATTTCTTTATAAGCTTTGAACTTAAAAGTACAACCTTATTTTGCAGCAGTGATAGGTGGAAGACAAAGCAGACAATGACAGAAAGATTTAACATCCGATTAGAAATAAGAACTGATGTAAAACTGATTTTCCCGTGTTGATATAGACAAAAAACAGAATCATAGTGTTTAAAGAAAAAGTTGTGAAGTGGGAGAGGCCGAAAAGTCACAGTCACAGTCACAGTGAGTTTTCTGTTCCCCCAAAACTTCACCCAAAGTCATAATCAAGTGAGGAAGTAAGTACTAATCAACCCTTCTACCTCATAATCTCTCGGTGGTCAAACTATAATCCACTTCTAAACAACAGAATGTTTTTCTGTTAGGCATAACCGATCATGATTCTGAATTCCCATTTTCCATGCAAAACCCAAAATTAAAGCCAAAACTTCATGACATATTTGTTCTTCTAGCCATCTCAGTCACCAATCAACAGAAAACACAGAATTCAACACCCAGAAAGATTCAGCATTAGAAACCATAGCAACTAAAGAACAATGAAAAAAAAATGCCTTTGAATATTGTTATCACACAATAGATCCACTCCGTTGGGGTACATTACCTTGTCTGCCACACCAAACTCCCCGAACAGAAAGAGAAAGAAAGGGAAAACGAGCTGAGACAAAAAGAAAAGAACGCAAAGAGTAGTTTTTCAACACAATTGAGGTGATGACACTGCCACTGTTAGTTGAACCGACCACAGGGAGAAAACCCAAAAGCCAGAAAGTCAGCAATAAGCAAAAGTTACAAGCTTTATGGCATTTCTTTTCAAAGGGGTCCGTTGAGGATTTATAATTTGTAGCGGCACGTCTTATTCAGGTGAGGTAAGATTTGTGTCTACTCATCATATACACCATGTCGACCATTCACTGTATACAATAAATCCTACATCTATAATAATGAAAAACAATTGAAAATAAAAACTTTAACTAAAACAACATTGGACTGATAAAACAGTAAAGCAAATTTGAGTAATTTCATGAAAATATGGTAATAAACAGTGAATCTCTTGCAATTAGTTTTGCGATTTTACCTTTTATACTATGATCTTATGATGGTAAAAAATGTTAAGAAATTAAAATAAAACAATTAGGATTTTCAATTGATAAAATTCTGACATTGAATTGTGCTTGGTTGGCTGCACATGGCACGAGGTGGTGGGGTCGGAGAGAGAGTGTTATAGAAAGGAAGGAGATACTGTCTTTGACGTTTCCTTTCTTTTCCTAACGGCTACTTTTTTTTTTTTTTTTTTTTTTTTTTTTTTTTTTTCTTTTAATTATTTCATTTGTCATGAAACTCATTCTCATCTCCAATATATTTTTTATCTTATCATAACCTTTATGTAATTATGTTAAAATGATGTATGTTAATTAAAAAA
>Ga0099822_1007121_pt1 | contig 14503 bp, 8 predicted proteins | sample CowpeawhiteBW_FD_76839 | JGI IMG/M metagenome (GOLD analysis project Ga0099822, IMG submission 76839) | Root nodule microbial communities of legume samples collected from California USA - Cow pea white BW | ecosystem: Host-associated > Plants > Roots > Nodule | place: USA: California | collected...
AGCGGGAGGCCCTAGTCTTTGGCAGGATAATGGCCTTAGACGCTTAAAGGCTAACCTTGTGAGTGGTAGGGTGAAACCCATTGGCAATGGCTCTGCAGAGCAGTAGAGGCCACCACAAGTGCAGGCGTCCGATGAATCCGATCTTAATATATGTATCCGGATAATTGAGTCTTAGTGTCTTGCTTGTTTGCCATAACATGATCCATGTGCCTCTGTGTTGTATGTCTGGGAATGTTTATGCATTTATTTCTTTATACCATGATAAGTATTATATTACACTAGCTTACCCTTGCATGTTTGTGTGTGTTCCTGTTATGTTTTTCTCTTTTGCGATGATCACCTTCTGGTGGGAGTAGATGAGAGGGAGGCCCGAGATGGATCCGGGAGACGCAGCAGTGCAGCTTAGATCTCCGTGTCTGGACGCCTTAGGAGTAGTTTCATGGCCATGTGGCCTTTTGTATTAGTTGCCTTGAGGGCAACTCTTTTACAAGACCGTTGAACTCTTTTAAATTTCTTTTGCTTATGACTATGTAGCATGCCTAAGTTTCCTTTTGAGTAAATTCCGGATGACTGTAACAGTTACCATTCTCTATCGTTTTGTTCATCTGAGTGCTTCTCTTTATTATAACTGTGTGATATTTTATTTAGTAGTTTAATATTATTAAAATGGGATGTCACATAAACAAATTAATAAAAGTATAATACTTAAAAGTTGTTTGGATTGTTTGAAGAAAAAAGAAAGATTGTTATTGTATAAAGTCTGGTGTGAACGATAATATAAATTTATGAATAATTGTATAGATGCGGATCTTGATTACTAATTTTGGAAATTAAAATAGTATTTTAAAATTTATAAGTTTTATCATTATTATTAATACAAAAAAATAAAAATTTAATTTAATTATAATTATAAAAAAATCACATATATCTAACAGATTTTTTTTTTTTTTACATTTTTAAATTATTGAACTCATTAAGCGAAAAGATACATTATTAAAAAACATATATTTCCTTTCATTTTATTTTAAAATTTTTTCATAAAAAATACTCACATAAAATAATTTACAAAAAATTACTACCAATTTTTTAATAAAATATTTAGGATTTCACAGAAAAACTTTTAAAAAATACTAGTAAAATTTATAATTTTGTAAAAAATAATTACCCATAAAAAAATTAGTTGTCAATTAAAACTCTTAGAAAAAATGACAAAAAAAATATGTTCTTGCAAAATTTTATAAAATGATTGTAGGAAAAAGTTCTTGAAATATGAAAAATTCTAATAGTGATAAATTTTTGATTATATTTTTTTTAATGTAATTAATTATATTATGTACAAAAAAATTATCTTCTATTTTATTTTACAATCCTTTTTAACAAAAAAAAAATTCTTTTTAAGTAAAATTTATTTATTCTTGTTAAAGATTGCTATAATTCAAAAATAATTGATAAAATTTTAAATTTGAATAATAAAAAGTATTAACGATCAAATACAGAAGTTAACTCTCATTGATTGGCCCCACAAGTAAATGGCCTCTTAGGTGATTGGGCCTCACAGGTAATTCCCTCTCTTGACTCAGGCCCACCCACGTAAGTATCTATAAAAAGTAACATAAATAACATGTCATCCAAGATAAAATAATAATGTTTTAATTAATCACTGCATTACTTGCTTGGTGACACACTTGACTAACTTGAAGGTTAAAGTGTTTTCATAGGTATAACCCCACCCACCCGATATTAAAAAATAAATACTTAGAAAGATAAAGTACTTAGAAGTTGAAGAAGTTGAAGGTTAGTTGTTTTTTGGAGTCTTCTTAAAATATATTTGATCACATAAAAATAAAAATGTAAAAGATAAAAAAAATTCAAATATTAAAAAATTGAAATTTGTATACATTTAGTGGAAAGATTAATATGGAATACAATTATGTTATAAAACATATCATTACAAAATTGAAATTTGTATACATTTAGTGGAAAGATTTATATGGAATACAATTATGTTATAAAACATATAATCACAACAAAAAAAACTATTCTTCCGCGTCATGAGATAGAAATTTTGCATTATTTCTTTTCAATAAATAATTATGTTTTCAAATCTATTTCTCTACTTTTTTCTTAGTGTTTTTATTTTCTTATTTTCTACTTTCTGATTTAAAAAATAATTTAATAATTATTCAATAAACCATCTAATATTTTAATAATAAATCTTAGGATTAATAAAGATAGTATCTACTCGTGAACCATTTCTCATGGTTCTATGACCGTTAGATTGCTGTACAGCTTGATAGTAATTTATTAAAAAACAATTAATTTGTATTTGATAGTAATTTGGACAAGCAATACCACTGGAGACATGTTCCATTAGAAAAAGGATTTTCACGGAGACTTTCACCAAGGGATTATCAATTATTAAGAATCTATTAAAAAAATTTATGCAACTCGTGTGAAAACATAATTGGTTATATTTTTTTTAATAAATTGATTATAGGTTAATATCCATAATATTAATAAAAAAAATTATATTTTAGTATACATAAATTTTTACCAATTTTTTCATTTGACCATTTTTAAATTGATCTTTTTAATTTAACCGTATGAAATTAAATAAATTATTTTCAAGTTGACGTACATATATTATGTATGTTTTTATTTGTTTATGATGATACAAAATGATAAAATTATTACTATTATAATTATAAAAATAAAAAATAAATTTTTTTATAATTTTATTTATTTATTTTGTACGTAATCTTTTTATTATAAATAATTATTTTAATTTTAAAAAGTCCTTAAATTAAAAATAATTGTCAAATTACAAAGAAATAAAATTTTAAAAACAATCATTAAAATGATAAAATTGATATTATATTTAATTTGGTTTATTTAAAGAGTAAAATTAATATATATATATATATATATATATATATATATATATATATATATATATATATATATATATATATATATATATGTGTGTGTGTGTGTGTGTGTGTATATATATATTGAAAGCAAGAATCCTTTACTAATAAATAAGTTAAGTTAATTTAAATTTTGATATGTTATGATGTAACTTATTTTAATTTGTTATTTTAAAACATAAGTATTATTGTTAAGATTTTATAATATTTTTTATTTTAATTTTAATTTTTAAAAGTTAGTTTTTATTTCAAATTATTCTAAAAATTAGAAAAAAAACTTACGGATATCAAATATTCGACAACAAATTATAAATAGATATTTGGAAAAATTGCTAATAATTTTCTAAATATACTAATTCACAAAAAGTAAATTATTCTTCCACATCATGACATAGAATTTTTGCATTTATTTCTTTTTACTTTATTTTTCAAATAATGACGTTTTTCACTATTTTTTATATTTCTTCCTTTGAGTTTTATTTCGTTAGTTTCTACTTTCTGATTTAATAATTATTTAACAAGAAAAATTAAATATATTTTTAGTGATTAATATTTAGTAAAAATTAAACTAATCATTCTTCAAAATTTTAAATCAATTTAATTTTTCCTTTTTTTTAAAAAACAGTATGAATTTCTTTTAATTAAAATTATTAAATTTATTTAACGTTTAAATCACGTTTTATAATTACATCTAAATTGTTTATATCATTTCATATCCTGATAATAAATCTTAGGATTAATAATGATAATTGCTGCTCATGATCGTTGACCATTTGGGGAGAGTGCCATACTGGGTTGGTAGAAGCTTATTAAATGCTTTTTTAATTGGTATTAGATTATTAAATAAAATAAATACCCGTGTTAGGTATGTGTGTGTTAGGTATGTGTGATAAAGAACTTTAACAACTTAGAAATTCAAGTGCCACGTCACCATGAAAGTTTTGTCGGGCAAAAAGCTTTGAGTGGATTTAAGTGCCCTTCCATGGATGAAAGGGACAAATTTCATTCACAGAAGGCAGAGTATGGCATCCAACGGAATAGTTCGTGAAATTCTCACAAGGTACAACTACGAAGAATGGAAAATTTTGATGAAAAATTATTTGAGAGGAGAAAATTTGTGGGATGTTGTTGAGGGTGGTTCTGCTTTAGCACCCAATGATGCAGACAAAGACGCAAAGGTTCTACATATCATTCAACTATCATGTGCACCTAACATGTTTGATGAAATTAAACATTTTGAATCCGCACAAATAGCTTGGAATCATTTGGCTGCAGTTTGTGGTTATGAATTTACTGCTCAATCGCATATTAGACGCGGTAATACTTGTTTAGATCCTTCTTTATATGTGTATATTTTTACATAGAAGATTGATTCTAAATATTTAATTATGTTTTAATGTGAATGAGACGCACACAGGTGTAGTATCCGACAATGTTAATCAGCACAAAAAACTGTACGAATTTGTGGAGAAGGGTGATTGGAGTGGCACAAGATCATACCTTCGAGAAGAACGTGAGGCCATATTTTGGGTTCCGTCTTCGGGTAGAACGGTTCTCCACGTTGCAACAATGGAAGGGCATTTGAAAATTGTGGATGGATTGGTGAAGCTAGGAAAGGAGGCATTACTAGAAAAACAGGATGAGGATGGTAATACTGCTCTTGCTCTTGCTGCTGGTTACACCGGAGACATGGATATAGCAAAGCGCATTGTAAATGCAGAAGGTGGCGTGGGAGTGCTGGCTTTACCCAACAATAAGGGTGAGATCCCACTTCTTTTGGCTGCTAATTCAGGACATAAAAAAATGACTCGCTTCCTTTTTCTAAGAACTCCTCCCCATATCCTACAACAACAGTCTTCACGCAACCGAGTTTTGCTTTTGGAAAGATGCATCCAAGCGCATATATTTGGTAAGCAAATGAAGAACAGATTTATGCATGCATACATGCTGCTTCCCCTTCATCTCTTCTCCATACCCTCTATCTTTGGTTTACTGTGTATATTGGAATCGTTTGCTTGTTAGGACTTTTAAGACATTAATTCTGAAAGTTTGCATGGTTTAAACTGGCAGATGTGGCTTTGAAAATGCTGGAATCTTACCCGGAACTGCCTACAGAATCCATATCCTATGGCTTTGGGGGCCTTCATGAATTGGCTCGAATGTCTTCTTCATTTTCAAATGTCGCTGAAGTCCCTGATTCTGAATCTTTACAGACATTAGTTTACAATTTGACAGATCGTAAGATTCCCCCTTTATTTACTTAATAATGTTTTTTTTTTCTTTTCTCTCTCATTAATTAGCAACTCCATTATTGTATTTTTAAGGTTTAATTATTCGAATCATATTTAATTTGATAAAAATATATTTGATACCTACCTTTTAAAAAATGTTAATTGTATCACAACTTTTAAATAAGTATTTCTCTATTTCAGACAAAAATTACTAACGTCATTAATCACTAACAACATGCCATGTGTGTCAGTTTGTGTCTGACTCAGTTTTATGCCTACTTATGTGTTTCTAATTACATTTTGTCCCAATTTTTTTAATAATTAAAATATTTTTTTAATCTATTTTTCATAAGATTAAAACAAATTAAGTATAAATATATTTACAAAATTAAGTACTGATATTTATATTGTTTCTCTCCAATTTAAGACCAAATATATTATTTGTATAAATGTTATACTAATATTTTCTTATTAAGAATGACTTTTTAACATATTATATAATTATTGTATATTATTAACTAAGGTTTTGTTAATTATTACTTTTTTTTCCTTAAAATAGAACGATATTTTCCCTCACTAATTATAAACCAAATTTTTATTTGTATGAATGTTATACTAATATTTTTTTTTATTAAAAATGACTTAATAAAATGACTTTTATCACTAAATTTTAATATAAATATTAGTACTTAATTTTTGTAATAATATTTATACTTAATTAGTTTTAATTTCATAAAAAATGGATTAAAAAAGATTTTAATTATTAAAAAAATTGTGTCAAAATTGAATCAGAGACACATAAGTAGGGACTAAATTACTAAATTGAATCAATGAGACATATATGAAGACTAAATTGAAATCAAGACAATGACATCTGATAGTAACATTGACACGTGGCATTGTCCTGCCACATGGCATTGACAATGTCACGTGTCACACCAAGAACCTGACACATGACATTTTTTCTGCAAAAAAATAAAAAAGAATTTAAAAAAATCAAACAAACCACATAGTGATACGTGAGACGCTACTGTTAACCGCGTTAGTAATCTCAGTCTGAAAGAGACCTAATGAAACACGTTTTTTTTTTTTTTTGAAAAGTTAGGATGTAATTGATACTTTTTTAAAAGTGGATATCAAATTGACACATCTCTACCAAAGTGGGTACTATCAGAGTAATTAAATCTATTTTTAAAGAAATCAACCGATGCAAGGAAATTTTTTTTATTTTAAAAATCTCCTCAATAGATGATGAAACATTATTTATATAAATTGGAATGTTAACGTTATAATTAAAATACTCTTTTGTTGGGAACTACGTAGGAAAATAAGATTGCTTTATGTGTTGATATATATATATATATATATATATATATATATATATATATATATATATTTTTTAATATTGACATTCAATCTAAAAAGTGAGAAAGATAATTAAGACCCAGAAAAATACCTAAACGCGATGAAGGAAAATTAGAGTTGAAGAATAGTTTATAACAACAATTTCAATTATTAAGTACAAAAGATATGCGACTGACTTCAAACTTCTTATGATTCTTCCAGGTACTTTACTCAATTTTGTTTTGATACTTTTGAACGTGTCTTGGAAGCTTATTATGGGTAAGTATTGCTTTGTCTCTTTGATTTATCTTTTTGCCTTATGACATTTTTACAGACTGCCCGCAGATATCTAGACATGCATCTATAAGTGATTTTAATAAATCTTGGCATAAAAAAAAAATTAATATGAAAAGTTAATTTAAAATCACTAATTTAAATAATCAAGGTACGTATGTCCCAGTTTTAAAACGAGTGACTAATTGTAGATTCAAAAACACCTATTTATTTGGAATTCATATGATTAGTTGATAATTTATGTATAAAAGAGTGTTTTTTTTTTCTTTCTAAATGTAAATTGTTCTTGATATTTATAAAATAAAGAAAATTGGATTTTAATATTGCTAAAATATTATTTTAGTTTTAATTTCTCCAAAATTTGAAATAGTTTTTTTTTCTTAAAATTTATTTCAAAGTAGATAACATAACAATAACGATGTAGATACACTAATTCAATCAAATTAGGATAGTAAATTCTATATGTGGATGAGTCCAACTTCTAGAGGGCTAGGAGGGCTAGATCTGAAATTGTTTGTTGGTTGAAATGATAAAATTTCAAAATATCTTTTGCTAGTAAAACCAAACCATGTGTAATTTTTGTTTTCCCTCACAGCTTAATTGGATCTAAATTCATACCATTGTCTCAGAATTCGCAATTAGGGGACCCCAAACTGGACAGAGAATTCAGATGGTTCTACAAATAGTTGAAGAGACTATATTTGGACAAAACAAGAATGAAGTTCCACAAATATTGAAATACTATAAAGATAGAGTTGCGAAGTTTAATAGTTCACAGCTTGGGGAAGCTTCGGTGAACAATGCCATGTTGGATGCAGCGAAGCATGGAAATGTTGAGTTCATAAAGGCTATGAAGGAGGCTAACCATGACCTTTTATGGGCAATGGACAACCATGGAAGAGGCATATTTTCGTATGCGGTTCTTTATCGCAAACACAATGTGTTCCAACTCATGCAAACTCTCTGTGGAAATAAGTATGCAATTAACTACACAACAGACATGTTTGGCAATAACCTGTTGCACCTGGCGGCACGATTAGGACCTTTCTCTGATCTGAATCGCAGACCCGGTGCGGCTCTGCAAATGCAAAGAGAAATTCAATGGTTTAAGGTGCATTCTTCATTTGTTTTCTTCTCTCTAGTAGGATTGATGTATTAAATATAATAATATAGTTCATGCATGCATTAACTTGAGTGCAGGCAGTGGAGGAAGTTGTGCATCTGAAGTGTAGGGAAGAAAAAAATAATGAGGGTAAGAAGCCTCGTGAAATATTTATTGAAACACACAAGGAGCTGATGAAAGATGGAGAGAAATGGGCGAAAGAAACAGCGGGGACCTTTGCAATTGTGGGTGTTCTCGTCATAACTGTCATGTTTGCTGCAGTCTTCACTGTTCCAGGAGGATACAATCCAGACACTGGAGTGCCAATTTTTGTAAATAAAGGAGCATTTACTGTGTTTATTATAAGTGATGTAGTATCTCTATTTGCTTCTATAATTTCAGTATTGATATACGTTGACATTCAGACATCACGTTACGCTGAAATAGACTTCCTACAAAGATTACCCTTGAAGATAATGTCAGGCCTTGGGTTCCTTTCCATGTCCCTGGTGCTCATGATGGTTGCATTCTGTGCTGCACTTTCTATAGTTCTACAAAAATCTAGGAATTACGTTTATCTCTTTGAAGCAGTCCTCATATTGATAATCTTTCCATTTGGTTTAATTCTACCATCTCAGCTTAGACTTCTACTTGAGACTTTTGCATTTATAACATCAAATCCCATCGCTGGAAGCCGAAACTCAAGAAAGCACGGTTTCATCAGAAGAATTTTGTATTGTTAATTAACACTTGAAGTTATTTGTTTCTCTTTTTCTTGTATTTTTCTGTACTATTTCCGACTTGTAATTTGTTAGTGGTTTCGTTGAAAACAATTCTTTCTTAAGTTCCAATTATATATTATCTAAATATTTTAGTTTTATAATAAAATGTTATTTACATTCATACTTTTGACATAATATTTAATTTAATTAGTCAAATTGTTCTTATAATTTAACATTTATTATCATCACATACACTATAATAAATATTTTATAGTTTTAATTTTAATTGTTTTTTATCGCTTTTTTTTTAAACATTGATTGATCTTAATATAAGGTAACTTATAAATATAGAACGCTTTTATTTCTTTCATCCTAGGTAGAAGTCATATATTTTACGATCGTTGTCAACGGGGAGAAGTCATATATTTTACTATCAACATTAGGGATGTTAACAGAGGATACATGCTACGGCAATTCTTTCGTATTTTATTCATCGGATAAATATTTATCTCGTATTTGTAATCATATTTATGTGGGTATCTGTTATGCAGATACCCACATATTTTATTAATATCTACAGGTACCCACGGATATTTATAAAAAAAAAAATTAATATATAACAACAAATCTTAACTATATATTCAAATAAGAATACAATGCATAACATTTATAAGTTTCAAACAAAGTGCAAATAACCCATTTAAATAGTGTTGAATGACAGTTTACAAAAAAATGATAATTTTTTTAAACCAATTGATAAAAAATAACCCATTCAAAATCAATGTGTTAATATTTTATTTTTTTAATTTTTTTTTTAAATTTAAATTAGAATATAGTGGGTATGGGTATCTACGGGTACAAATACTATGATACTTGTATGCGTTCTGTTAACATGCAAGTATAAAAAATACCCATACCCATTCTCTGCGGATACCTGTAGGTACGAATTTTGTTGACATCCCTAATCTAGACAATTAAAAATTGATAATGAAATATTAAATGATGGATTTTGTCTTGTGGTATGCATTCTTATAGGAGGAACTCTTGTTCTCCTTAACAGGATCACAGTTATAAGGTAATAATATGAAGAAAAAGTTGACATCTCTTCCAATAAATAAGCTTCACAAATTGAGTTTTTAACATGTGTTTTATTTGTTGTCTTTCTGTTCAATGTATGAATAAACCTAAAAAAAATGTCAAATGTATATCAAGTCTATAACATTGTTAAGGAATGTTATTTATCTGCAAAAGCATGGTTTAATATGTCTTTTAAACAGATAAATCATACGCATTTATATTAATATCAAATTTAACTTACGCTAATTAAAATAAATATTAAAAATAAAATAAATTTGTGTAAATTTAATTGCTACTAATCTTATTTACTTTTACTATTATGTTTGTTTTTATTAATCTTATTATTTATTTAGGTAATCGATTCTAACATAATATATCTTTAATATTTATTTTAGTTAGTATAAGTTTAACAAAAGAATGACCTTATGTATCTTTGGGACAATGAATAAGAACTGTAAATTACTTTTAGTTCAAAGACTCAAATTTAAAGATGATAATTTTTTACACTAAGAAACTTTCTGAGAAAAGCATTAAAAGTGTCCCTTGCAAAGTGTGAAATACCGATATTTATGTTTCAGTTTAGCGTGGCAAAGCATCCGACCCTCGAAATAGGGTGGCTGAAAAAAAAAAAGTGAAAAGGTACCAGTGAAAAAATTTGTTAACTTTAAATGGTCGACCATTAGATTAAAAACAATGAATAGTTTTTTTCATAAAAATGCACAAATTTATAATATAGAATTAAATACCGGTTTGGCTAACGTGAACTTAAAAAATACTATTATTAATGTGTTAATTCGATATTAGTACCAATATTTATTTATTAAAAAATATTAAAAATAATCTTACACCTTTTAAATTTTGAAAAACTAACTCTTTGTATCTAAAAGGACTCTAATGGTATCATAATTTAGTAAACTAAAACATGTATGAGTTAATTGTACAAAAAAATTTATCCACCAAATAAATATATTTAATATAGCAAATTTTGGATTATAATTTTACAATTTGTTGTAGTAAATGGTTAGGAATCAAGTGTGAGTCTAAGTTCCACATTGATCAAAAATGAGAAAGTAGAACACTATATAAGAATAAAGACCCATAAACTTATTGCCTTAAGATTTTAGGTTGAGAGTGGTGTCATTGCTCCCATTATTAAATATATTTTATTAAAACATATAGAAATATATTTAAAACATTTATAGTATGTGTATGGATGTATCCAGTGAAAAAAATTCTAAAATGGGAACTACTAATAACTAGTATATTGATTACAATTAAAAATAAATAACTGTTAAGATTAAAACATAATTTTAGTATTACAATAAGTAACATGTAAGAAAAAATAGAAAAATAAATAATATATAAATAAATTTTCATATATATATCAGTACCGTTACTACTACTTTACAAAACATTTCTTTTATTAAAAAAAAATAATAATAAGATAACACTTTAGTAAAACATAAAAACACGCAGGGAACTAAGAATAAGAATATAATTTTTTACTTGTTAGTGGAGTAACGGAAAAAGGAAACTAAACACGTGAAACATAGAAGAAAAAGACATAGGTCATGCAAAATCTTTTTTCACATGAAGGAAGCATAAAAATAAAAGAAAGAAAGAAGTTATACGTGTTTCTCTTTTTAAAATTATTTCAATATAAATTTAATATAAATTCAATTAAAAGTTTTTAAATTTATTATATATACTTTAAACACACTCTCCTTTGTAAATCAAACTTTTCTTTTTTTCACATGTAAATCTTCTTCTCTTCTTTGTAAACACACTCTTTTCGTATCAACAATATTTCCTTTATCTGTTCTCTGCCTTTGATATACTCTGATATCCTTTCTCCATTTGGAAGCAGAACCAAACATAATTATATTATTTTCTCTCTTTATAAAGGATGAGAAGCAAAGACAAGTCAAGACAGTGTAATGGAACACACTGGTGTTACCAAGAATGGAAAACTATAATGAAAAACTATCTGAGGGGAGAAAATCTGTGGGAGAGTGGTTCTACATCGACACCCATTGATGCACAGAGAGATGCAAAGGCTCTGCATATCATTCAACTATCATGTGCACCAAACGTTTTCGATCAAATTAAACACTTCCAAACCTCCCACACAGCTTGGAATCACTTGGCTAAAGTTTGCGGATCTGAGTTTAAAGTCCAACCACATTTTTTTTAAGAAAGCATTCAATCCATAGAACTTTTACTTTTCATAATCTCTTTAATAACTGATGAAATATTATTTATCAATAAATTAGATGGTGTATTTAAAAATAAAAAATTATAATTGAAATAGTATTTTAACCATGAGATCATGCGACTGACTTTTAAACTTCTTCTTATGCTTCTTTCAGGTACTTTAGTCGATTTGATTTTGACAATTATGCACATGGTTGGAAAGTTTGTGGGTAAGTATTGCTTTGTCTATTTTGACAATTTAACTTATGAGTGTAACCAAGTTCTAATCAAACTACCAAGTTGAATATAATTGGTTGAATTGATTTAATTTAGTGTATCTAATTAAAATTAAATTGATGATGTGTTCATGAGTTAAACCGGTTGAGTCGATCTAATTTAAATTAATAATAAACATATAAAATAAACACACTCAATTTCATATCTTGCATCCATTTTTGGATCATATTTAGTAAACTTGAATTTTTTTTAATTATTTATTTTGATAAACTAACTTCAATCAAATATAGGTTTGAAATAATATTTAGTAAATTGTATAAAATAAATTTATAATCATTAAATGTGATCAAAGTTTATAAACTAAAAACATATTTAGTTTATGTGGATATGTATTTTAAAATAATGTTTGTTAAGAATTAAATGTGATGATATTTTTCTATTGTTTCATTTGAATTCCAAATCAAGTTGGAATAGCGCATTAAACTCTAATATAAAAGAATACAAACTCAAACAACTTAAGAAAAATGTAATAATCGAATTAAAGTTACATTAATATGGTAACTATTTAGATTCATTAATTGCAATAAATTCTGTCTTTGGAGTCTAACATTCTCGAGGGTTAGTTCTGAAATTGTTTGTTAGTTTAAATGATCAAATATCTTTCGTTAATAAAACTAAACCATAAGTAATTTTGTTTTGGACACTTGTATTTGAAACCATAATTATTTTTGCTATCATTTGAAATTATTTGAAATTACCTCTCGATAGTATTCACTCTTTGCTTCTTTTAAAAATATAAAAATTAATTTTTCTTAAGAATATTTTATCTTTATATAAAAGTTGTGTTAGATAACTTTTTTTTTCCTTTTTGTTTTTCTCTTATTGTTTCAAAATCGAAGATTATGAATTCATGTGGAATGAAACCCAAAAATAGAGAGAGTGTATTTAGACACAAGAATGAATTTCTACAGATATTAAGGTATTATAAAGATAATGTTCCAAAGTTTAATAGTTCACAACTCCGGGATGCTTTGGTGTACGATGCCATGTTGGAAGCAGCAAAGCATGGAAATGTTGAGTTCATAAATGATATGAGGGAGGCCAACCATGACCTCTTATGGGCAATGGACAATCATGGAAGAGACATATTTTCGTATGCGATTCTTCATCGCAAACACAATGTGTTCCAACATGCATACTCTTTGTGGATATAAGGATATAATTAACTACAGAACAGACATGTTTGGCAACAACCTATTGCACTTGGCGGCACATTTAGGACCTTTGTCCGATCTGAATCTCAGACCCGGTGCTGCTCTGCAAATGCAAAGAGAAATTCAATGGTTTAAGGTGCATTCATCTTCACTAGCTTTTTCCGCTTCATCCGCTTCGGTGCATGAAAAATTATATTTTCACTTACTCTCGTTCTTTATTTCTTTACTTCTTTACGTGATTTAATCTAGACCATTAATTCTTAAAAAAAAATAATAGTACATTAATACATTAATGAATGTTCCATATTAAATCACTGTCAGAAAATAAAAAATAGAGACTCAAGAACTAAGAATCATATTATCATTATCCGTGGTTAATATATATAGTTCATGCATTCATTAACAACTTGAATGAAATGAGTGCAGGCGGTGGAGGAAGTTGTGCATCTCAAATGTAAAGAAGCCATAAATGACGAGGGTAAGAAGCCTGAAGACATTTATTGAAACGCACAGGGAGCTGATGAAAGACGGAGAGAGATGGGCAAAGGAAACCGCTGGAACATTTGCAATTGTGGGTGTTCTCGTCATAACTGTCATGTTCGCTGCAATATTTATATTATACCAGTAAAGGATTTTTGTCCCGGTTATTTTTCTCATTTTGTTTCGGATCTGAAACCGAGACATATTGGGATGAGGCCAAAAGGTAGGCCTCTGTTGTTACCCGAAGCCATAGAGTCCATTCACGGTTCTAAATGAACCGGAGCCATAAGTTAAAAATATTTTTTTTTAATTAATTTTTTTGCGGCACCACTCGTAGCAGCAGCACCATGACACGCCTTGGCTTCCCTCTTCCCTCACCGCTGTTGCTTTTCTCCAAAAGCTTCTACTCAACAGCTTCCTCGAGAGGCTTCTACAGAGAACACCACCTCTCTTCGCTCTACCACTCTTCTGTGACATCGGCAGCGACTTTATCGCGTTGATTACGGCCACGGAAGCTTGTTTTCCCTCATTCAGATAACTTTCTCCATGATTACAGAGTAGGTTGTAGAAATTTTGATGATTTTCAAATTTAAATTTGGACTCGTTGTGATTTGCTTTGTTAAGAAAGGAAAAACAAAGAGAGAAGAGGGTGTAAATTGAAACCCTGTGATGAGATTGGCGA